>JAESFS010000030.1_pt1 | contig 296802 bp, 229 predicted proteins | sample 9269441 | NCBI WGS metagenome assembly JAESFS01 (sample SAMN14502548, study PRJNA617105) | algae metagenome | isolation source: Scytolyngbya sp. HA4215-MV1 and co-occurring heterotrophs from sample from... | place: USA: Laie Falls, Oahu, Hawaii | collected 2010-08-22
AAAGTAGCTGAGGAGTTAAATGTTCCACTGGAGACAACTCGAAAAAAGATTGAAAGTTATTTTCTCTTCAATAATGAGGAGGATGGAGAAGACCGTTATAAATTGTTGCTAACTCAGGGCGATCGCGAAACTTTTATTCGCTTGATCGAGGATCGAGAATTGCCAACAGAGGCTTCTAAGCGAATTGTTGAGAATTATCAGTATTTTGAAAGCCAATTGCGGAAGCAGGACACTGACATAGGCAACATTTATCGGGGCATCAGTAAACTGATCATCGTAAACATTTCTCTGGAACGAGATCGCGACAATCCTCAGCTTATTTTTGAAAGCTTGAATTCTACAGGGCTAGACCTGTCTCAAGCCGATCTAATCCGAAACTATGTGTTGATGGGTTTAGCTCCAAAAGTTCAGGAGAAGGTCTATAAGCACTACTGGTATCCAATGGAGCAACTATTTGACCAGGATGCCCAAACTGATTTGTTTGACCGCTTTATGCGAGATTATCTCACTCTTAAATCCCGGTCTGGCGCGATTCCCAATATTCGAGATGTTTACACCAGCTTTAAGACCTATGTGCAACGCCAAAGGGAAATTTCGATTTCCGACGTTATGGCAGATGTCTACCGTTACTCAAAGCATTATGCAAAGTTAGTGCTCGATCAAGAACCAGACTCTGAAATCCAGCAGGCTTTAAGAGACATCAACATACTCAAAGTGGATGTAGCCTATCCCTTTTTGCTAGAGGTCTATGAGGACTATGCCCAAAATCTGCTAACTCGGCAAGACTTTATCGGTATTTTGCGGTTAGTAGAAAGTTATGTATTTCGACGGGCGATCGCCGGAGTGCCTACAAACTCGATGAACAAAACGTTTGCCACCCTTGGTCGAGAAATTGACCATAACCACTATTTGGAAAGCATGGAATTGGCGCTAGTGCGAAAGGACGCTTATCGTCGATTTCCTGATGATGAAGAGTTCAGGCGGGAATTGGTAGTTAAGGATGTTTACAACTTCCGCAGTCGAGGATATTTGCTCAGGAAGTTAGAGAACTTTAAGCGCACAAAAGAGTTAGTAGATCCTGAGAACTATACGATCGAACACATCATGCCCCAGAATCCGAAGCTGTCTGTGGAGTGGCAAGCAGATTTGGGTGAGAACTGGAAAGAAATTCAGGCAAAGTATTTGCACACAATTGGCAACCTGACGTTAACGGGTTACAACTCGGAATACAGCGATCGCTCTTTTCAAGAAAAACGGGATATGGAAGGGGGCTTTAAGGTTAGTCCCCTTTATCTCACTCAGGGGCTTGCCCAGCTTGATCACTGGAATGAGGAGACAATCAAAGATCGAGCAGCAGAATTAGCATCCTGGGCAGTCCAAATTTGGGCATATCCCAAGAGTGTCGTTCGGACACAAGAATTTGACTTACAAGCTTTGTTGATGGATGTCTTTTTAGATCAAGAGACTTTGGATGCAGCAAAAGTCTATGTGCAGGAAGTGGTCGATCTAATCGGCTATGACAAAATCGAACACATCCTAGCGATTACAGGTCGCAACGATCGTGCGATTTCGGTCAACCTAGGTCAGTGGTTGGTGCTGGGATTTCAGCGGCGGGGCAATGGGTTAAATGCCTCGTTTGTGCTCGATTGTACTGGGGAACATCATTTTGATGGGATAGATATCCAAAATCTGGAACTCTTTTCGGCTCGATGGGCTGGTGAGAAAGACATTCGGCTAGCACAGATATCCTGGAATCAAACAACTGTTTTACCGGAAGCATTTCTTACAGCATGGAAGCTAGCGATTTACCATGCCTACCAAGTGTTTAAGGGATGGGCATCTAGCAGTTATATCAACTATCATTTGCCGGAACTTGCTCAGGCACTTGTAGCAGAAACAGCCCGAAGCCGTCATGCAGAGTATCTTCAGGGTGACATTCTAAAGCTGTTTGAGGCGCTGCGAAAGCGAATTTTGAATCTGGATGCTTCAGTGCGAGAGGAATTCAAGAAGCTTTATATCGCCTATAAAACGACAACAAACTTTGTGGACGTCGTGCCACAGAAAAATCGCTTACGCCTTTCTCTAAATATGCGTTTTGATGAGATTGAGGATCCCAAGGGCTTATGTCGGGATATTACGGATGTGGGGAGATGGGGCAATGGGGACGTGGAATTGGGGGTGTCATCGCTAGATCAACTCGATGATGTGATGGTTCTGATCCGTCAGGCATTTGAGAAACACAGTGAAGACCTTGCTACTTGAGGACACAAGCAATGGGACTCAATGAGGCGGATACCAGGGCAAAACTAATTGACCCAAAACTGCACACACGCGGCTGGATTGAGGATTACATCAAACGTGAGGAGACGGCTGGCAGCATTGAAATTGTTGGCGGCAAAGCCCGAAAGCGATCGCGTGGACGGCTCGACTATACCTTGCGAATTCAGGTGGGTGAAGAGACTCAACCCATCGCCGTTGCCTTAATCGAAGCCAAAGCCGAAGGCTTACCGCCAGGGCATGGGTTAGAGCAGGCAAAAGGCTATCAGCTTTGTAATCGCTTTAATGTGCCGTTTGTCTTCAGCACGAATGGACATTTATTTGTGGAGTTTGATCGCACCACTGGACTGACCAGCAAACCCAAAACATTGAGCCAGTTTCCCACGCCCAACGAGTTGCGATCGCGGTATGAGCAATACATCGGCTTCAGTCTCGAATCCGAAGTTGCCAAACCCTTGCTGACTCCCTATGCGGCGGGTGAATCGGTGCGACGCTATTACCAGGATGCGGCGATTCGAGCAGCGTTGGAAAAGATTGCTCAATGCCAGACACGGGGAGAACCAGGGCGGGTGTTGTTGACCCTGGCAACAGGAGCCGGAAAAACCTTTATTGCGGTTAACTTGCTGAAGCGGATTGCCGATGCAGGGCAGATGACACGGGCCTTATTTGTGTGCGATCGCGATGAGTTGAGAACTCAGGCATCTGGAGCCTTTCAAAACGTGTTTGGCTCCAATGCAGCGATCGTTTCAGCCAATAATCCTCAGAAAAATGCCCGCATCCTGATTGCGACCTATCAAACGCTGGATGTGGACACGGACGATGGCACAGCCAACTTTCTCACCAAAAACTATCCAGAGAACTACTTCAGCCACATCATCATTGATGAGTGTCATCGTTCTGCCTGGGGGCGATGGTCGCAAGTGCTGACTCGCAATGCCAACGCGGTGCAAATCGGCTTAACGGCAACGCCTCGCGAATTGGAGTTGACGGAAGAAACCCAGGAAACTCAGGCAGACCAGCAAATCACAGCAGACAATATCCGCTACTTTGGTGAGCCAGTTTATGAGTATGACATTGCTCAGGGGATTGAGGATGGCTATTTAGCCGCCTGTGAGATCCAGCGCAGTCGAGTGAACCTGGATGAGACGGGGATTACGATCGCGCAAATTTTGGCACGTAATCCGACTGATGCCCGCACTGGATTACCCGTTAGCGAAGCCGATTTACGAGAACTGTACGAAAATACCGCGTTTGAAAATCGGATTCTTTTGCCCGATCGCGTGTTGGCGATGTGTCAGGATTTATTTAACTATCTGCTGCAAACCGGGACACCAGAACAAAAGACGGTGATCTTTTGTGTGCGGGATAGCCATGCCGATGCGGTGGCGATCGAACTCAACAATCTCTATGTGCAATGGTGCCAGCAGCAGGGACAAAAGCCCGTGACCAACTATGCATTCAAATGTACGGCAGAAAGTGGCGGCAAAGATTATCTGGCAGACCTAAAGGGCAGTAACCGAAATTTCTTTATCGCCACCACAGTTGATTTGCTGTCTACTGGGGTGGATGTGCCCAGTCTGCGGAATGTGGTGTTTTTCAAATACATGCGATCGCCGATTACGTTCTATCAGATGGTGGGACGGGGCACGCGGTTGGATGCGGCAACCGAAAAGCTGATGTTCCGGCTGTATGACTATACCAATGCGACTCGGTTGTTTGGACAATCCTTCCTCACCAAGCTGTCTCCTCAAAATCCTACCGAGCTAGGTGGGGACGGCGGCGAGTTTCCTGATCCACCCATTGATCCACCTGATCCACCAAGAATCATTACTGTAGAAGGGTTTGATGTGCAAATTACATCTCAGGGGCGGTTTGTGCTGGCGACGGTGGATGGTCGGGCAATGCCTGTCCCGGTGGAAGAGTATGAGGCACAGTTGGCAGAACGGTTAGTCACCATTGCCACGACTCCAGTGGAGTTTCGCTTGTGTTGGGTGGTGCGGGAGGAGCGGCGAGGCTTGCTCGATCGCCTGGTGGCGGGGGGTGTGTCGCCGAGGGTGATTCAGTTGATTCGAGAGATGCAGGACTATGACCTGTATGATGTGTTGGGGCAGTTGGGCTATGGGCTAACTCCCCAAACCCGCACGATCCGGTTTGCGGAGTTTGCCCGCCAGCAAACGGAGTGGCTGAAGGTCATGCCGCCCCAAACGGCGCAAACGGTACAGGCGATCGCCCAACAGTTTGTGATTGCGGGGACGGATGGGCTGGAGGATGCGCGACTGTTCCAGGTGCCGGAAGTGGTTAGGGCGGGGGGCTTGAATGCCCTGAAGCTGTTGGGGAAACCCGTCGATGTGCTTCAGGAAACGAAGCTAAAATTGTTTTCAGCGTAGGTCAACCATCTATGAGCATTACCCTGAAACCAGAGCAAGAACAATTTATTCGAGAGCAGGTGGCGCGTGGTCGGTTCAAATCGGCAGATGAGGTGCTGGCACAGGCGTTTAAACTGCTGGAAGAAAAATATCAGGAGTACGAAGCCTGGACGGAACAGACTCGCCACCAGGTGAACGAGGCAGCGGCGGAGTTAGACCGGGGCGAGGGGATACCGCTGGAAACGGTGATGGAACAACTCCAAACCAAGTTTCGACAAGCGCGGGAAGCTACTGAATGAATCGTTGTATCATTGCGCCCAGTGCCAGCCGCGACCTGAATGCGATCGCCGATTATTTTCTTGAGCACAATATTGAAGCAGGAGAACAATTGCTTCAGGAGTTTAACCAGAAGTGCCAAAAGCTGCTCCAGTTTCCCAACCTCGGAAAGCGATATGCCCAGCTTCGAGAGGACTTACGCGGCTTACCCTTGGATGGATATATCATCTTCTATCGAGTTCAAGGAAATGATGTAGAAATTCTGCGGGTTGGAAGTGGCAGGCAGGATTTAGCAGCTTTGTTTGAGGATGATGAATAGCGAAGGTGTGAGACGGGGTGAACAGTGACAAAGGCGATCGCGACCAAACAGGAGAAAGCAGAAAAGCCACTGCCAAAAGGTTGGAAACAATGCAAGCTCGGTAATGTTTGTGATATTGTTGCTCGACAGGTTGACCCAAAACTACCCCAATATGGAGCTTTACCGCACGTTAATGGCGAAAATATTGAGGGGGGCACGTGCCGATTACTCTATCTTAGAACTGCTGCTGAAGAAGGTATGACTAGCGGCAAGTATCTATTTGAGTCTGGTAACGTACTTTACTCAAAATTGAGACCGTATTTGCGTAAGGCTATATATGTTGATTTTCGAGGTGTTTGCAGCGCAGACATGTATCCTCTCACGGTCAATTCTGAAGTACTCGATCCTCACTTTCTAACTTGGCTGCTAATATCCGATGAATTTACAAGCTATGCGGATGCTCAATCAAGAAGAGCACGAATGCCTAAGCTTAATCGTGAACAACTATTTGATTGGGATGTATTATTACCTCCACTCTCTGAACAGCAGCAAATTGTCACTATCCTCAATCAGCAGATGGCAGCCGTGGAGCAAGCCCGCGCCGCCACCCTTACCCAACTCGCCGCCGCTAAAGCACTCCCCGCCGCCTACCTCCGCCAAGTCTTCGACAGCCCCGAAGCCCAAACTTGGAAACGCAAAAAGTTGGGGGATATAGCTTTAGTGTCAGGAGGTATCCAAAAGACTCCTAATCGATCTCCCCATTCTTTCCACCGTCCATATTTAACTGTTAGAAATGTTCAACGCGGTTGGTTAGATTTGTCTGTGATTGAACGATTTGAAATCACAGATCTTGAACTTGAGCGGTGCCGTTTAGAATGTGGCGATCTTCTCATTGTTGAGGGTAACGGCAGTATCGATCAGATTGGACGCAATGCAATTTATAGAGGCGAATTAGGAGAATGTATACATCAAAATCACCTGATACGGGTTCGCCTAGACCAAACCAAGGAAAATCCAGATTTTCTTAGTTTGTATTTGAACAGTGAGCTTGGCAAAATTCAGATGATTCAGAAGGCAATGACAACTACAGGCCTACATACTTTGAGTGTTTCCAAAGTTCAACAACTAGCAATCCCTGTTGTCTCATTAGAGAAACAAAACAGAATCATCTCGCACATCAAGGAAAAACTCACAGTTGCAACCAGCTTGGCGAAATCTTTAGAAGATCAACTCGATGAGATCGCCCAACTCCCTACCGCCATTCTCCGACAAGCCTTTAATGGAGAACTATAATCAAGACACCCCGGCAAACCACCGTAACTTCCAGGCAATGACAGGCAATCGCTATGCAAATCACGATCGATATCCCTGATGACATCGCCTCGCAGTTAGAACCGCTGAAGGATCAATTGCCTCAGATTTTGGCATTGGGAATGCAAGAACTCGCCGCCAACCCCTCCACAGGCTTTTCCGGGCTGACAGAAATCCTGGAATTTTTTGCCCAAATGCCTTCTGCTCAGGAAATCCTGAATTTACGTCTTTCCCCCTCTGTCCAGGCTGATATCGAAGCCCTACTCGAAAAAAATCGGACTGAAGGGTTTAACGATCGCGATCGTCAATTGTGGCAACACTACGAATTTATCGAACATCTGGTGCGGCTTGCCAAAGCTCAAGCTCTGCTTAAGCTACACCAGGCATCATGAGCAAAACCTACGTGTCTGCCTCTCTGCGGCAGATGGTTCGCGATCGGGCAGGGGAATGCTGTGAATACTGTTTAATCCCAGAGCCGTTGTCCCTTGCAGCCCATCAAGTCGATCACATCATTGCCGAAAAACACGGCGGCAAAACCACAGAGGAGAATCTTGCCCTGTCCTGTACCTTGTGCAACCAGGCAAAAGGTAGCGATATTGCCTCGATCGATCCAGAAACAGGCGAAACCATCAGGCTCTACCATCCCCGCCAAGACCCCTGGACAGCGCATTTTTGCTTTGCAGCAGACAGTGGTATGATTCAGCCCTTAACGGCGATCGGGCGGGTCACAGTACAGTTACTCCGCTTGAACCGGGCGCAGGTTTTACCTGTTCGTCAAGTTTTGGCTCAAGCAAAAGCTCTGAGTATCCCCAATTCCTGAATCCATCTTCCAAAACCCAATGGCACGCGCAGCAAAAAACGGTAACGGTAACGGACGCAAATTCAACACCCAACAAAGCCTCGACGGATACATCAAATCCGCTTGCGACATCATGCGCCGTTCCAACTGTGCCGGAGCCTTGCAATATGTCCCTGAACTCACCTGGATTCTGTTTCTCCGCATCCTCGACGAACAAGAACAGCAAGAAGCTGAACATGCCGAAGCCGTCGGTGCCAGCTTCACCTATTCCCTTCAGCCGCCCTATCGCTGGCACGACTGGGCAGCCCCCTACAGCGAAGACCTGCTCACCCTTCGCGATGGACTAACTCAAGGCTGGAAACGCAAAGAACTTCAGGATGGCAAGATTAATGGATTTATTGACTTTGTGAATGGCGATCTCCTGCCCCATCTGAAAAAACTGCGTGAACAACCTAACGCAAAGCCACGCCAAAAGGTAATCAGCGAAATCCTTTCCGGCACCGAACGCACCCGCATCGACACCGAACGCAACCTGCTCGACATCCTGGATAAAGTCCACGAAATCAGCAGCCAGGTGATAGACGATACCCACATCTACACCCTATCCCAGGTCTACGAAGGCTTACTGCTGAAAATGGGCGAAAAAGGCAACGATGGCGGGCAATTCTTTACCCCCCGCGTTGTAGTGCGGGCAATGGTGCAAGCCATCAATCCCACAATTGGCGAAACGGTTTACGATGCAGGCTGCGGTACAGGTGGATTCCTGGCTCAAGCTTACGAGCACATGGCAGGTAAAAACAACGCCAACATCACCAGTGCCGAAGACCTGGAAATCCTCAAGCAAAAAACCTTCTACGGACGGGAAAAAGACAACGCCATCTACCCGATCGCCCTCGCTAACCTCATCCTCCACGGCATCGATGCCCCCCAAATCTGGCATGGCAACACCCTCACTGGCGGCGAAACCTATGGCGGTTTGTTTACCACTGCCCCAGCCCTCTACGATGTTGCTCTGATGAATCCCCCCTTTGGCGGCAAAGAAGGCAAAGAAGCCCAAACCAACTTCCCTTACAAAACCAGTTCCACTCAGGTTCTATTTCTGCAACATGTCCTCAACAGCCTCAAACCAAAAGGACGCTGCGGCATCGTGCTAGATGAAGGGATTCTCTTTCGCACCAACGAAACCGCCTTTGTGCAAACCAAAAAGAAACTGCTGGATGATGCGGATGTTTGGTGTATCGTCAGCCTACCAGGAGGTGTCTTCACCACGGCTGGGGCGGGTGTAAAAACCAACCTTGTCTTTTTTACCAAAGGCAAATCCACCCAGCAAATCTGGTACTACGACCTCTCTGATCTCAAAGTTGCCAAAAAATCTCCCCTCACCCTGGAACACTTCGAGGACTTCTTTCAGAGGTTGCCCGCCAGAGAAGAGAGCGATCGCAGTTGGACTGTCACCATTGAGGAAATTGAAGCTAAAAACTACGACCTCAAGGCAGTGAATCCCAATGCCAAGAGTACCGAAGACCTTCGTACACCGGATGAACTACTCGACGTGATCGAAACCAAGGGCAAAGAAGTGACACAAGCACTGGCAATTCTACGCGGTAGCAAATAGAGCTTCAAATGTTATACCGCTGCGATCGCAGTCTCAATCTTGCCAATTCGCTGGCGTAGAGCCTCAATCTGCCGATCCATCTGCTTGAGTTGCTTACCACGGGCGATCGCTGCCTCATACTCGCCGACTTCAGTCATTTTGAGATACTTCGACTTCTTGCCATCAAACAATGGCTTCCGGCTTCTCAAGTGGTAGTGAGCCTTTTGGGTTCTGGCAGTTCCGGCAATTTTAGACTGAGATAAAATTGCTGTCCCTGTCAGCTAAACACTAGTTGCAACCGTCCACCTGAAACAAATTTGGAAAGTAAAAGCCCTGAGCCTGTTTACTGCAGGGCTTTCCATCTTGAAGCGGATGATCGGACTCGAACCGACGACATTCAGCTTGGGAAGCTGACGTTCTACCACTGAACTACACCCGCAGACTGTTGGTTAAGCTGACTCAGTAATCAGAATTGAATGACCTGTAAATTATTACCTTTGATTATTATACAGTGGTTTTCAATGGCTATATCTTGCGCTTGTATGAGCAAGCCCAAACGATGGGGAAAAGATGTTTGGGAATGTAACGAGTTAGATCACGGTGTGCCGTGTGTGGTTAGAGCAAAGCCGTTGCTCGCTCTGCTAGGTGCGATCGTTCTCCCTTCAAGAGTGTGATATGGGCTGCCAGAGGGTCATGCTTAAAGCGATCGGCAACAAAAGTAAGTCCATTGCTAGCAGCATCGACATAGGGATTGTCAATTTGATCAGGATCGCCCGTCAGCACTACCTTAGTTCCCTCACCTGCTCGGGTGAGAATCGTTTTTACCTCATGTGGAGTTAGATTTTGGGCTTCATCCACAATCAAGAATTGCTTAGGCACCGTGCGTCCCCGAATGTAAGTCAGTGGTTCGATCTGCAATAGCCCTAACTCCATCAGTTCTTCGTGCCCTCGCCGCCAGGCACCGCGCTTTTCAGAAATTTCTTGGGTGCCCGTGCCAAAAATTAGGTCAAAGTTATCGTAGAGGGGTTGCATCCAGGGGGTCAGTTTTTCCTTGATGTCGCCAGGGAGATAGCCAATATCTCGACCCATCGGCACCACAGGGCGAGAGATTAGCAATCGGCTATAGATATGTTCGTCAGCCACTTTTTGGAGACCTGCGGCGATCGCCAGCAGCGTCTTGCCGGTTCCCGCTTTACCCACCAATGTCACCAGCGGAATCGAATCGCGCAACAACAACTCCAACGCAAACTGTTGCTCCCGATTGCGGGCATGGATATGCGAGACCCCGGCTCGCGGTAGCTTGTTTAGTGGCACAACTTGCCCATTTGCTCCATCGACGATCGCAAGCGCAGTATGAGCAGGGCGGGTTGCATCAACCAAAGTCAACGCTTGATTGGGAAAAAACTGTCCCTCGATTTTGGTCATTCCGTGTTTGAAGAGTTGCTCTAAAGTGCTGGCTTCGACCAAAACCTCGGTAGTCCCAGTGTAGAGTTCTCCAATGTCCACTTTATCCGTCTCATAATCTTCTGCCGTGAGACCTAAGGCATCCGCTTTGATGCGAACATTTGTGTCTTTACTCACGAGCACAACTGGACAAAGGCATTGTTGCTGAAGCTCTAGGGCAACTGCCAGGATGGCATTGTCGCCATGTCCATTTTCCAACTCGGCAGAGAGCTTTTGAAGCGTTTCTCGATGACAAAGGGCAACTCGTAAAATACCCCCATGTTCCAGCGTCACCCCTTTAGTGAGATGCCCTTGTTGGCGTAATCCATCGAGCGTACGAGAGGTTTGACGCGCATTCCTGCCCGTTACGTCTGCCTGTTTTTTGAAGCGATCGAGTTCTTCAATTACGGTGATCGGGAGTACAACATCATTATCCTCGAACCGCAGCATTGCATTAGGGTCATGCAGCAAAACATTGGTATCGAGAACAAAGGCTTTCTTCATAGGTGAATGGGATAGCAAATCTGGCGCTCACTCAAAGTGGAGTGTAAAAAATAACTGAAGACTGGAGATCGGGAATCTGAGATTTCCCATTGAACCAACCTTGCGGTAGATCTGAGAAGGGCGATCGCAGACACTTGAATGCCCTCTCACCTGTACAATACACCTGTTCAGGGAGGTATTGGCGTTCTCTATCCCTTATATTAAAAAAAGTATCTTTAATTATAAGAAGGTATCGGGTTATGATCTTTTATTAAAGACGCAAATCATTCAACTCGGAGGGATGAATCCATGACCACCGAAGCAGAAAGCCTTAGTACATCCGAGGCTGACGCCAGCGAGGGCAAATCAGCTTCAGAAATGAGCGCGCGCGCGAGCAAGAGCCGTACCGTCGCCAAATCTAAGAATATCAAATCTGAACAGACCGCAATTCAAGTTTACAGTCCCGGTTCCCTATTGTACGAGCGCCCGGTTGCTGCAAGTGATTTAAAATTGCTCGAACACAGCACTCTACCGGGACATCGTCCCATCTCAGTCAGTGAACTGAAAGTTCTGGATGAAGTTTCTCCTGGTCGTCCCATTTTTGCGAATACGGTTCGCTTTATGGAATCGGATGGGCTTCCTCTGTTGCGCCCGATCTCTGCAAATACACTGGCAATTACTTATTCTCCTTACCTGCCCCAAAATCGCCCCGTTGCCTCAAACGACATTGACAGTGGCGTTGATCTAATGGGCTTCCTCGACTAAAGATTTTCTTTTAGGCGTGACCAATCAGATTAAAGTTTCCCTCTGGATCAACCGATCTTGAGGGAATTTTAGTTTGGCTCTTGCCATGCCATTTTTCCAGACCATTCAGATTTTGAATGGGCGATTGTGGCATGAAACACTACCCAGTTAATAATAACTACCTGTTTTACGGTGATACACTGCCGTCATTGCCGTTTGATCCAGTACCTTGCCATTATCGACAGCAGCATAAATGAGCCAGTGATCGCCACATTCCATCCGATTTTGCACGGTGCATTCCAGATAAGCCAGGGCTTCAGTCAAAATTGGGCTACCATTGCTGGCTTCTTGAGTAGATACTTCTGAGAAGCGATTTTCTCCTGGTGCAAAAGGTTTTAGGAAGTGGCGGCGGAGATTTTTTCCTTCTTTGAGAACATTCAGGACAAAGTGATCGCCAATGTGAGTCAGGGGCTCTACAGCGCGTTCTTTAGCAACCGCAACCGTGACTCCGGGAGGATTGAAGGTTGCCTGAGAGACCCAGGAAGCCAACATACCACTGGCAACTTCACCCCGTTTGGCAGTAAGCACACAGAGTGAGCCAATAATTCGCCCAACTGCCTGCTCGGTGCGATCGCTCTGAGCATCCGTGACCGATTGCCGAGGTACTCTGACCTTTTTGGCTTTTTTGAGTGCCTGGGCGAAGTCAGTCCCTGCTTCCTCACACTGTTGCAAGGTGGTATCGGTGGGTTTGAACTTGACCCGAATGGTTTCAAAGCCAAAGCGATATCCCGCATCTTGCAACTTACTCTCAATCAGGTCGATTGCTTCTCCACTCCAACCATAGGAACCAAATACGCCTGCCAGCTTAGTTTTAGTCGCAGTGGATAGCACCGTGCCCAGTGCCGTTTGCACCTGCGTGGGAGCATGTCCACCCAGCGTGGGAGAGCCGATGATGAACCCATCACATTGCTCGATCGCGCCAACGATTTCAGTCGGTTCAGTAAATTCGCAATTCAGTGACTCGACCGCAACCCCGGCTCGTGTCAAGCCTCTGGCGATCGCTTGAGCAATAGTTGCCGTATTGCCATAGGCAGAGGCATACAGTAGGGCAACTTTGAAATCTTGATTGCTTTGCTGCTCACACCAGGTACGGTAATCGTGAGTCAGGCGACTGAGACTATAGCGCACCAGCGGCCCATGTCCTGGGGCATAAGTTCTGGCATTGAAGGGAGCGAACTTATCCAGTGCTGCTTGCACGCGCCGCGCCTGGGCAGCATGGAGACAGTCAAAATAGTAACGCCGGTCTTCGTCAAGCAGTTTCCAGTTTTCATCAAAGACCACATCACTACAGATGTGGGCACCAAACAGTTTATCGGAGTAAAGAATACGGGTGGCAGGGTCGTAAGTGCATAACCCATCGGGCCAACGCGGAGTTGGCGTGGGAATGAATTGTAACTCATGCCCATCCCCCAAATCTAGAACTTCTTCACCCCGCACGGCATAGATCTGCAATTCGCGATTGGGAAATGCAGCCTTTAGAGAAATTGCACCTGGCTTAGAACACACCAACGTCACCTGGGGAGCATATTCTAACAATGCTTTCAGCGTAACCAGGCGATTGGGATTGATGTGCCCCAAGATCACATAGTTGAGTTTCTGAAAATAGGCGTGCTGATGTAGCTCATTCAAAAACGTATCAGTGAAGGATTCTCCGGGTGGGTCTAACAACGCAGTCTGACGCCCCTGAATCAGATAAGAGTTTGCTGTCGTACCCCGCTGGAGAGAATATTCCACTTCAAATTTGAGTCGGCTCCAGGTGCGCGATCGCAGCGCCAGAGTATTTGCACCAATTTCAGTCGTTTGGACATCACGGGGTTTGGCTGTGAAAAGTGAGGCGTGAGGCGTGAGGGGTTGCATAAAAAAGTCAGGGAGTTAGGGGTGAGGCGTGAAGCGTTTTGAATAAAGCGTTTTGAGCGCTTGCATCCGTACCTGAATTGCTGCACTCAACTCAAAACGCCAAACTTTTAGTAGTGGTTGCCAACTTTACGATGGTGCACCGCAGTGAGCGCATCGGGTTTAGAGACTCGCCCAGTATCAATCGAACTGTAGACGATCCAATGGTCACTACATTCCATGCGGCTGACGACTTTGCACTCCACATAAGCCAAGGCATCTGCCAGAATGGGTGACCCATTCTCGGCTGCGTAGATTTTCACCTCGGCAAAGCGATCGGCACCGGGGGCAAACCGTTTGAGGAAGTGCTTCATCAGAGGTTGATAGTTGCCTTCTTCTAACACATTGAGAACGAAATGATCGCCCACATGCATAAAGGACTCGATCGCCCGATCTTTGGCAACTGCAATGGTAATCCCCAATGGTTTGAAGCTGGCTTGCGATACCCAGGATGCCAGCATGGCACTGGAAATGCCCCCTTTCTTGGCAGTGATGATATACAGCCCACCGCTAAGCCTTCCCAAGGCTTTGTCCAGATCGCTGTCAAGGGATTTCATTTGCTTGACGGTGCGATCGCGGGTGAGCCACTGACCCAAATCGGTTCCGGCTTCATTACAAAGCTGATAAAGGGCTTCGGTCGGAGTTTCCTTAATTTGAATCGGCGGAAAGACTTCGTGCACCCCCAACGATTGGAACTGGTTTCGCAACGGATAAACCGATTCATCATTGCCGCCCCCTGCTTCAAACAACCCCACCGATTGTTTGGCGTGAGCCGCAGCCAAAATAGTGCTCAGAGCAGAGCGCGTCGTTTCCACAGAAGCGCCTGACTGGGGGGGCATCCCAATGACCAAGCCACTGGCAAGCCCAACTAGTTCCGCAACTTCTTGAGGATCAATGGATTTGAGATCCACCATCTCAACTGCAACATCCGTTTTAAGAATGCCGTTGGCGATCGCTTGCGCCAGACGATCGCTGTAGCCATAACCCGACACGTAAAATACCACCACTGTCGTTGCAGCTTTAGCCTGTGCCTGACTCCACTCACGATAGCAACCCACCAATTCAGTCAAGTGGTACTGCAGCAAAGGACCATGCCCAGTGGCAATGGTGGTAATCTCTGGCAATTCGCCCATGCGTTTAAGCGCCGACAATACCGAACGCGCATTGGGACCCATGAGGCAGTCGTAATAGTAACGAAAATCTTCTTCGATTAGATTCAGATCTTCGTCGAAGGTGTAATCGTCACAATAGTGCATACCAAACGCATCGCAGGTGTAAAGAATCTGCGTAGCGTGGTCGTAGCTGAAGATGGTGTCGGGCCAATGCAGGTTGGGCGCAGAGACAAATTCCAAAATATGCCCGTTGCCCAGGTCAAGCCGATCGCCATTCTTTACCAACATTCGCTGAAATGGTTGATGCACCATTTCTTCCAAAAATTGGATAGCGACCTTGGAGCCAACCACCGTTGCCTGGGGTGCCAGTTGTAAAATGTCCTTCACAAGGCCACTATGATCGGGTTCAGTATGACTGATCACCAAATAGTCGATTTGAGTCGGATCAATAATTCCCTTTAAAGCATCGAGGTACAGTTGGCGAAACTTTTCGTGCGACGTATCGACCAATGCCAGTTTCTCGCCCTGGATCACATAAGAGTTATAGGTCGTGCCGTTATTGAGAGCAAATTCGATATCGAAGCGATCGCGATCCCAATCGAGCGATCGAATCGTCGTTGTATCTCGCGCAAGATTAGCGGTCTGTATCGTCAGTCTGCGTTGAGCACGATCGGCAATTGCTACCATAGACGACCTCCTGCGGAAAGTGATGAACACAACATTTTTCTTCTTCTCTATTATCGGGCTGAATCTTGTTGATTGTAAAGTTTTGTTAGGCAAAGTTACCTATTAGTTCAACTTATCGGCTTTGTTCTCATTTAGCCTGACTGCTCATGCCACTAGATGCCAAAATGCCGTCTTTGCTTTCTCATTCCAATCATTGGCTGGCTTTAGTGATTGGCAACTCTCGACTGCATTGGGCATGGTTCATAGATGCTACGCTTCAATATGCCTGGGACACTTCTTATTTGTCGCCTGCGATCGTTCAACAGTTGTTGGCAAGTGGGCTGAACTTTGCAGCCAGTGCTGAAATGGGATTGCCTTGGATAAAAGCAATGCCCGACTTGCCTGCATTTCCCATCGGCAACCTGTGGCTGGCTTCCGTGGTGCCTGCCCAAACCGAACTCTGGCAAAGCAGTTACCCCACCCAAGTCATTACACTGGAGCAAATACCGCTCCGGCATACTTATGCCACGCTGGGCATCGATCGGGCACTCGCGGTTTGGGGAGCGATCGTGACCTGGGGGAGTCCCGTGTTGGTGATGGATGCTGGCACCGCCTTCACCTTTACCGGAGCCGATGCCAACCACAATTTGGTCGGCGGAGCAATTTTGCCAGGCATGGGTTTACAGTTTCAGGCGTTGGGACAAGCCACGGCTGCATTACCGTTGCTGGACTCCCAAACTTTGCAGAAATTTCCTAATCGTTGGGCAACCAACACTTCCGAGGCGATCGCCAGCGGTATCATCCATACCTTGCTGGCAGGCATCCAAAGTTTTGTCGAAGACTGGTGGCACCAGTTTCCCAACAGTCCCGTTGTGTTGACGGGAGGAGACAGCCGGGGGGTAATGGATGCACTCAAGACCCAGAAACCTTCAATGGCAGCCAGAATAATGCGCGACCCGGATCTCATTTTTTGGGGCGTGCGATCGCTCCGCAATCTCGCAACCCAAAACGATTCTCAGCTTCGGTTCTAGACAGACTGATCGTCTTCTTGAAACACGACCTCTTTGCCTAAGTTCCAGAAGCCTGGCTCATGTGAATAAACTCACGAATGCTTTGAGCCACCTCATCTGGTAAGTCTTGGGGTAAATTGTCGCCCGCGTAGGGGAGCGATCGCAGCTCCGCCAGCGGTACCTGGAGGGCATAGGCTTTGGCAAGCGACTCGGAAAGCAAATCTTCTCCATGCAAAATTAACACAGGAATGCGGAGCCAATCTAACTGTTCATGCAAGCGTTCAGCTTTAATTTCTGCCCATCGTCTCTGAAAGAGTAGTTTGCAAGCAGTGAGCGATCGTTGTAGTTGCTGTTGCGCTTGGAGCGCGCGATCGATCTGCTTGACAGCACCCAACCATCGGGCAATGGGACGCACCAGTTTGAGATACCCACGCCACCAGGAAGAAAACCGGACCCGCCAACGTAACCTCAGCCAGCGATGCTTTAACCCTTCTACCTTGCCCCCTTCGGGAGAAAGCAAAATTAATCCCTGCAACCGTTCTGGATGCTTGAGGGCATAACTGGCAGCAATCCAGCCGCCGATAGAATATCCAACCAAATAAATGCGCCGCAGTTTCAACGATTCCAGATATTCACTTAAACATTCGGCTTCCAGCGCGATCGAATAATGGGTCTCAGCTCGTTCCGAATCACCAAACCCCAGCAAATCTGGTGCAAAACAGTGATAGTGACGCCCCAACTGTTCCATCACCGGCACCCATTGGCTGCCATCGTCCCAAGACCCATGCAAAAACACGATCGCCCCCCCTTGTCCAACCTCACGCCAGAAGATCTGACCTTGGGAGAGTTTGATGCGGGAATTGCGAAAAGGTAGAGGCATTGGAAAAGGCAGGATGGAGGTGAAGAGGATGGAGAAAGTGGGAAAGCAGAGAACAAAAGGGGGAAAGTTTTGAGCTGAAAATTTTCAAAACTTATTTATGCAAGCGTTACCAGCCCATTCAGATAATCTCGCAGTTGTTGTTCGTGATCGTGGGAGAGTTTGCCGGGCGGGAGGGCTGTGGGATAAAATGCCTGCACGTCAGTCACTTCGTTAGGGTCATTGATCTGCATCGTTCCTTGGGCTTCGACCTCAGCCACGACACAGATTGAGTGAATTCTGGGATCGCGATCGGGGGCAGAATAGACGCCTACTAAGCGAGTGATTTTGACCACTTCTAGCCCCGTTTCTTCCGTCAGTTCACGGTAAATCGTGGTTGGAATATCTTCTCCCCAAGACACCATACCTCCTGGCAAGCCCCATAATCCATTATCGCGTCGGCGAATTAAAACGATTCTGCCATCGGGTAATCGAGGAATAATGCTGGTGCCAATGACCGGATGGTGGAAAACGATGCCCAGCACAGCCTGAGCGAAATGCCATAGCCGTTTCATAGTGATCTGTCAGGTTCGGTTTGAAGGATATTTTGGCTCATGCATTATCCAAAAGCACCCTTCACAATGATGCTTGAGCGATCAAATTGCTAGGATGCACCTGCCAGGTCAGCCAGAATTTCTCCAGCATGTCCCTCTGGTTTAACCTTTTTATAAATCTTCTCAATCCTACCATCGGGATTGATCACGAAGGTATTACGACTGATCCCCATGAACTCTTTGCCCATGAATTTTTTCAGCCCATAGCTATCGTAGGTGGCAGAAACCTTACCCTCTGCATCAATCAGCAAGGGAAAGGGAAGATTAAATTTGGTAGCAAATTTTTCGTGGGACTTGGCATCATCGGTATTGATACCCAAAACCACAATGTCTTGATCCTGAAACTCGGTGTAGGCATCTCGAAAGCTACAGGCTTCTTTATTACAGCCAGCGGTATTGTCACGCGGGTAGAAGTAAAGCACAACTCGCTTGCCCCGCAGGGCTGAAAGGCTTACAAGGTTACCTTTACCATCGGGCAAGCTAAAGTCAGGGGCAATATCGCCAATATTGAGGGTCATTCTATCTCCGTACTTAGTCTTCTAGATTGGCGTTGCGTTATTGGGTAGTTCTGGCGCGACAGAATATGGGTAGTGCTTCAAAGGTGTTGTTGGTATTTTTGAAAGCTTTGCTCAGCAAAGCTTTCAAAAATACCAACAACATGCCTAGAACATAACCAGAATTGTCACTGTAATCAGCACCGGAACGACCATCCCATCGTTCAAAAGCACAGGTGGCATCTCTATACTTGATCCAGGCAAGTTGAGCAACGCTCCGTTGCTGTTGCTTAGCGGTTCCCTGCAATTGCTTGACGATCTGTTGGTACAACTGATTGAGTTGCTAATCAGCTGAGGCAAACTCCTCAGACGCACAACGATTGATCCCAAGCGTAGTGGTCTATCAAGACTGTTTTGAGGGATCGAAAACCCTCAAAACATCTCAAAAATGGTTTTTGGAGATTTGAGGGGACACTCAAATCTATCCTGACGGACTAGTAGTTTCATCCTGACAAACGATCGCAGGGTTGGCAACAGCTGGCATTGACTGAGCCAGTTGTGATTGCAAGCGAATCCCCAGCCCCATGAGACAGATGATTGAACGCTGAGCAATGCTTTGCCATTTCATTCTAGAGATATCCAATAACTGAGAATAATTGACCTTATTCCAGACCACTGAGGCAAGTCTGAGCAGCTTGAATGGCTTGCCTTACCTGGTCGAAGCCGGTGCCTCCATAGCTGTTGCGGGCAGCAACCACTTGGCGAGGCGCGATCGCTTCATAAATATCCGCCTCAAAGGCAGGATGAAGGGTTTGCCACTCTGCCAAGGTCAAATCTTTGAGCAACTTACCAGCGGCAAGCGAGGTTTTCACAACTTTGCCCACTAGGTTATAGGCTTCACGGAAGGGTACGCCTTTGGCAGCGAGATAGTCGGCAACATCTGTAGCGTTGGAGAAATCTTCATTAACCGCTTCAGTCAGACGATCGCGGCGAAACTCCAACCCCTCTCTGAGCAAGATTGTGGTAGCTTCCAGACAAACCTGCACAGTTTTAACCGCATCAAACAACGCTTCCTTGTCTTCCTGCAAATCTTTGTTATACGCCAGGGGAAGTCCTTTCATGAGGACTAACATTGCCTGAAGATGCCCAAAAACCCGTCCAGTTTTGCCCCGTACCAGTTCTGGCACATCGGGATTCTTTTTCTGCGGCATAATGCTGGAGCCAGTAGCACAGCTGTCTTTGAGCGTGACGAAACTAAATTCTTGCGATGCCCACAAGATCACTTCTTCTGACAAACGGCTGAGGTGCACCATGATGAGGCTAGCGGCGCAGAGAAATTCGATTGCAAAGTCGCGATCGCTGACCCCATCCAGACTATTGGCATAAACGCCGCCAAAGTTGAGCAGTTCTGCAGTGTAGTGGCGATCAATGGGAAACGTTGTGCCTGCCAGTGCACCCGACCCCAGCGGCGAAACATTGACTCGCTGGTAGATTTCGCCCAGGCGTTGCCAGTCTCGCTGTGCCATCTGAAAGTACGCCAACAGGTGATGGGCAAGGCTAACGGGTTGTGCTCGTTGCAGGTGGGTGTAGCCAGGAATTAAGGTTTCGACATGCTGTTCTGCTAAATGCAGCAGCACAGACTGGAAATCGCGAAGTTGCGATCGCAGGTGGGTGATCTGATCACGCAAATATAGACGTGTATCCGTACCGACCTGGTCATTGCGCGATCGGGCAGTATGGAGCTTTTTACCAACATCTCCCACCAATTCGGTCAGGCGACGTTCCACCGCAAAATGGACATCTTCGGCATCCACACCGGGATGAAACTGCCCCTGACGATACTCTTGCCGAATTTGCTCCAATCCCTTGACCAATTGTTCACCTTCCTCCGCTGCAATAATGCCTGTCTTGGCAAGCATTTGAGCATGAGCCTGGGACCCAGTCAGGTCATATTCAATCAATTCAATATCAAACCCAATGCTGGCATTAAAACGCGCGATCGCAGGGTGCAAAGCAGACTCGAACCGCTGGCTCCAGGTTTTTGCTTCGGTGGTGGTAGCAGATAGATTCAGTTCAGGATTCATAATTACGAGTTTTGAGTTCTAAGGCGATTTCTAAGAAAGAGTTACCCCCGGACGGGGCATGAACCTGACGCACTTGCACACGATGGATAAGGTGTCGGCAATTTATTTTCTGGAAATCTCCTAAGTTTTGAGTTTTGAGCTTTGAATTTCAGTAGCTTGCCACTCAAAACTCAAAACTCGCCCCTCAACATTTCTAAGGAACGAGAATAAAGGCAACCAATCTCTTTTCAGAGGCAAGTCTAGCAAGCCCTCCCAGTTTTTCAGGCAACATCGACTTCAGAGAGGAGCCTCCTACAGGAAAATCCTCTCTGGAGGAAACAATGCCCTAGTCTCCACAGTTCAGGTCACCAGGGACGAACAATGCAATCTTAGGCTGCTGTCACGCTCCGCAACAAATACCCCAGGACAAATCCAATAATCATTGCCCACAATTGCCCCGATTTCACAAAATTATTGAAGCCCTTTTGTAGGTCTCCCATAATGTCTTGATTGAAATATTGAGCCAAAACTGTCCAATCTGCGTTCCAGACCAGATCGCGTGCTGCATCACTCCAATGGGTCAAAATAGCAAACCAGGCAGTCAGTTCCGGCATCACGGTCATGTCCATTCTCATTCTCTCCTCAGGCGAATTTCGTTCTTGGAGGCGATTTAGCCTCAACCAGCACTCTTCTTAGCACAAAGCGAATAGCGTTACTAGGGGAAGCTGGCATTTTGCAGTAATTCTCAATTGAAAGCAAGTCCAGCGAGGCTTGTCAGACGACAGGGGCAAGTGGACTCTGCGTCTGCAAGATTACCAGGACTATCTAGTCAGTCTCAAGGGGCTATCGCATCGGATTGAATCTGCATCACGATCAGGGTCATGTCGTCGGCGTTACGAGTGTTGGGTTCAGAAAAGTTCTGCACTTGAGTAAAGAGATACTCCAGGATGGCTTGGGGACCTTTGCAATGCTGACATGCCCATTGGAATGCCTGGGTCAGGTTTTCTTCGTCGAAGCGATCGCCATGCTGGTTTGCAGCATCGGTAAAGCCATCGGTGTAATAAATTAACGTATCGCTAGGGTGGAGATAGACCTGAGCATCTTGATATTGGGTATCCGCATCTAACCCAATTAACATGCCCAACGTATCCAATCGTTTAATCGTGTTGGTGGCTGCTTGCCATAGTAAAGGAGGGTTATGGGCAGCGTTGCTATAGGAAAGAATACGAGTCTTGGGGTCGTATTCTGAATAGAACAGGGTAACAAAGCGATTAGAGTTTTCCAGATCGGCATACATGACCCGGTTCAAGTGTTGCAAGATCCGGGCAGGCGAATGCCCGTTTAGCACCTCTGCACGCAACATGCCTCGCGTCATGGTCATAATCAGTCCAGCGGGAACGCCTTTGCCCATGACATCGCCGATCGCTAGACTCCATCGCCCCGACTCCAACCCTTCTTCGCGTTTTGATCGCACCTGATCATAGCTGGCAGGGATGAAATCATAGTAATCTCCCCCCACACGATTCGCCGTTTTACACCGAGCCGCTAACTCGATACCTTCTATTTTGGGACATTGACGCGGCAACAACCGAAGCTGAATTTCTGCACCAATTTCTAACTCGCGATCAAGGCGTTCTTTCTTACGGAGTTCAACCGTGAGTTCATCATTTTCGATCGCCACAGCCGTCTGGTCTGCCACTAACCGCACCAGTTTTTGCCGGGTTTCTGTCCAGACATATTCGGGATCGCGACTGAAAACATAGAGTCGTCCTCGCTCAGCATTTTTGACCAAAATTGCTGTGCCAAACAACTGAATCTCAGTGCCCAGGTAATGGCTGATTTGATGATCGAGGGCAGCCGTCACGGCAGGTGTCAACGCCCCTGATTCATCTGTCGCCGCTGTCACCGAAGATGCCGTAATCTGGCGAGTTGCAGATTCTAAAGCTCGACGCAAATCTTGGCTCCAATGGCTATCTTGACAATGCAGTCGCTCTAGCCTGATCTGCCCATTGGGCTTATAAAGAATGAGTGCGCCTCCATCCGAATCAGTCACCCGACTTGCCATCAAGGGAATGAGTTCCAAAAACTGATTCAGATTGTTAAAACTGCGCAGAGCAAAACCCAGAGAACTCAGTAAATCTTGAATTTTGTGCTGTTCCCGATTCAGACGAGCCACCAGTTCCTTAAGGGCAAAAACTGGTGTAATCTCTGGCGAAGCACCACTTCCGGTGCGATCGGGTGGCTGAGATGGCTGTCTGGGAAACGGCACAGCAGTCATTAGAAGAAAAATAAATTGACCAGACTGAACAGCGATCTGGGAACTCCAGAACACCCTTTGAGGATTGCTTGATTGAGGGTGATTGGAAGCATAGCTTAGCACTGTTTTAGGAAGAGAGCTTGAACAATTTGTAGCAAAATCCAGATTTTCTTAGAGAACTCATTATTCTTAGAAATCCAGTAAAGCGCTGCGTTCTCCGATCACGACTGATAAGTCTGCAAATTAGTGATCCCCCTTTAGCCAGAGACCTGCGCTATCTTCTTTTGTGCCCCGATCGTAGCGAACTGGCTAGCAACCAGCGTGATCAGCTTTACTAGTTTGGGTGATTTGCCCCTTTTCTGGTAGCAGCTACATTAGAAAAGTCGCCAAGTTGCAAAATGACCCAGGCACTCTAGGCAGTTTTCTTTGCAATGGGTTAAAATCCAGATTTCAAATTTTTATGTCGCCGAAGCGATGCGATCGCTGAAACATTGCTCAACCTTTTAGTTTTTAATTGGCTCGAAAGACTGGACTTCCACAGCCCTTTACCCCCCATTGTTTATGGCTTTCTATACTCCTCCCTCCCGGCAACAAGGTCTGTATCGTTATACCCCGAAATATCTGAAGCGCGGCGGTCCTTCCCGCTTATTTCCAGCCGTGGGTGAAGATGGTACTCTGCGTTTTTTGATGAGAGAACTTCGTCAGGCGTTAATTAAGCGGGGGCAATTGTCAGAGCCTGTGAGTCTCATGTTGCAACAAGTAGACACCACACTGACCAAACTGGATGATCAGTGGAATGTCTTGGGCACTTTACTGGTCGATTGGCAAATCTTTCAGTCTCCTTGGCTCAACTTTGCCCTGCCTCCAGGAGAGCAGTTTGACGTCGTTTATATCAGCGATCGCAAAAAAATGGCACAAGTGTTAGTCGCTGCCAGAAAAGCTGCCCGAGGTGAGCATCCAGACGAGTTGACAGAAACGCTAACGAAACTTTTTGCACCAGTCCCCGCTCGCCCACCCGCTCCACCTAATTTGGCTGCATTCTATCGAACTCTAGAACAACAGGGACGACATCGTCCGCGAGTCATGGCGGTACATGAACGGGATGGGGGGCTAAGCGATCGCGAGTTTGCTCGACAACGTCTGGCAGGCACCAACCCCATGATTTTGCATCGGGTGCGTGGAGCCGAACAAGAGATACTTCAACCTTGGGCAACTCAACCGTCTTACCTACTGGCAACTGGAGAAACCATTCATCTTACCGAAGCCGCTGCTCAAAATCGCCTCTTTCTTGCCGAATATCCCTTACTCAGCGCCCTAACCCAAACCGATCTCCAAGCTGGCAGATATGTCGGTAGCCCTCGCGCCTTGTTCTTTCGCTCCGAGCAGGGACTTTACCCCGTGTTGGTACAGCTAGAACCGGGCGGCAAAGTCTTTACCCCGGATGGGCAAACTGATGACTGGGTTCGCGCCAAACTCTACACCCAAATTGCCGATGTTACCCATCATGAGTTGATTGACCACCTGTGTCATACGCACCTGAGTATGGAGGCGTTTGCCATTGCGACCCCCCGCCAACTCCCCCCCACGCATCCGCTTTCTCAGTTGCTGCTGCCCCACTTTAAGTTTCTGCTGGCAATTAATAACCGGGGAAATAAAATTTTGTTAGCCGAAGGAGCCGCGATCGACTCGCTGCTGGCACCGCTGGGCTCTGTGGCAATGGAGCTGATGAACCGTGCTTTCCGGAACCGCACTTTCCAGGACTATGGGTTGCCTAACAACATACAGCAGCGGGGACTGGAAGCCGAATTTTTGCCAGAGTTTGCCTATCGGGATGATGCTAGCCTGCTGTGGCAGGCGATCGAAGACTATGCCGCTGCCTTTCTAAAACGCTATTACCCCACTGACCAAGCCGTGCAGCAAGACCCCTACCTGCAAGCCTGGGCAGCAGAACTGGGTGCACCCCTCAACACCCGTCCCTTAAATGAATTTCCTACCTTACCTGCTTGGGTACCGTCTGACCTGGCAGCTCAGGTTGGCTTAGCCCTGACAACCGAAGATTTGCCCAATCATCCCCGTATCCCTGGTTTCCCAACCCCAGAGGCACCAGGCACCATCACCAGCCTGCAACAATTAATCGCGATTGCAACCAGAATCATTTTTATCTGTGGTCCCCAACATGCCGCTGTCAATTTCAGCCAGTTTGATTACATCGGCTATACAGCCAACGCCCCCATGGCAGCCTATGTCCGACCAGAAACCAGTGCAACCCTCGACCAATTCTTACCTTCAGAAGAACAAAAACTCAAACAAACAGAGTTGACCTTCGCCCTCAGTGGCATCATCTGGAGTCGATTGGGTAATGAGAAATTCATCCGTTTCTCTCATGAAAGCGATCGCCAAATCCTGCGAGCGTTTCAGCATCGTCTAGCCGACATCGAAACCGAAATCCAAACCCGCAACCAGCAACGTTTGCAAAAAGACGGCATCGATTACCCCTATCTGTTGCCCTCGCAAATTCCAAATAGCATCAATATCTAAATCCAATCAGTCTCAAAGGAGGGGAGGAGAGGCAAAGCAAGGAACGCCAGAAAAAAGGTAGGACTGATACAAGCTGCCATCCTATGAGGCTCAATAGAGGACGACTGCCCCCAACCGCTGAAAGGCATCGCCTTTAAGAAGCGTTTCCTAAACGAAGCATGGTAACGAGAAATCATGTCCTCTACTCCTCCTCACCCCACTGCTTCACTCCTTCGCCCCTCTACTCCTTTACCCCTTCCTCAAACCAAAAAAAAGCCCGACCAAAGCCGGACTTGAGCACTCTCTCTGAAAATTACTTGAAATATTTTGAAATTAGTCACTAAAAGAAATGGGCTTACAGATTGCCACCACGGAAGGCTAGCAAAAAGATCACGACAGGACCTGCAATTACAATGAGCGCCAACATGGTGAGTTGCGCGATCGCTTCCCAATTAATTCCAGCAATGACATTTAAAATGCCGTCTAATATCTCCATCTGCCCTCCCAAACTAGCCAGTTGAAACTACCATTGATTGTAATAATCGAAATTATTCTATCTGGATCGCAGCCCCAATCTTAAGAGAGTTTGCAAAACTTTAAGAAGAATCCGCAACAATCCTTTGCTTTTATCATTTGGAATGTTTACCTATGCCAACCTGGCGTTGTGTCAAGCAGTGTGGAGCTTGTTGCCATCTCGATCCGACGGATCGTCCCGATTTGGGGGAATATCTTCTGCCCCAAGAATTAGAGCTTTACTTGAGCCTGGTGGGGGAAGATGGCTGGTGTGTGCATTTTGATCAGGACAGTCGCGAGTGTGGTATCTACGCGCACCGTCCCCAATTTTGTCGGGTACAGGCAGATACCTTTGGCGAAATGTATGGTATTGAGCCTGAAGAGCTGAACGATTTTGCGATCGAATGCTGTCGCCAACAAATCGAAGGGGTTTACGGCGATCTCAGTCTAGAAATGCTGCGCTTCGATCGTGAAATTGGTTTCTAAGGAGCGAATGTCCGGTCAAGGCAAAATTAGGGATGGTACAGCCTTTTGCTCAAGTTCTGATCAGGAGGCTCCCTCTGTTAAGCCATCCAAAAGCAAGCTGACAGCCTATTCGTGACTTCTACAATTTCCTGACAAATTCATTGCATTTTCCAGGAGAGTCGCAGATAATGAAAAGAAAATGAAAGCTTTTTTGAGTGGTCTTGACTGTGACTTTCTCCCCAATTTCTGAACGTATTGGCGCTCCATCGATTTCAGACCTGCCTGAGCCAATGCTTGCTCCTGCTCCAGCAGATTCTGCTGATACCACCTTGATTATTGAGGATACTCGATCGCCCAATGCGCTTCATGAGTGGGTAGAGTCCTCGGACGCAGCCATTCAGACGCCGGGCAAACAGCCATCAGCAGATAAAAAACATGTTTTTTTCAACGTGTTTCTCTCAACTTTCTTCACCATCTTTTTGGCAGAACTAGGAGACAAAACTCAGATTGCTACCTTGCTGATGAGTGCTGAATCCCACGCCCCATGGATTGTGTTTGCAGGCGCAGCCACAGCCTTGATAGCCACCAGCCTCATTGGGGTTTTGGTGGGTCACTGGCTATCCAGCCGTCTGTCTCCCAAAACGCTAGATAATACAGCTGGCATGACATTGCTCATGGTTTCGGTGTTGCTGACCTGGGATGTATTGGGAGGATCATAGATGGATTGGCATTTAATCGGTCTGAGCTTTATTACCGTGTTTTTGGCAGAATTGGGCGACAAGAGTCAACTCGCCGCGATCGCCCTAAGCGGTAGTTCCAAATCCCCAAAAGCGGTCTTTTTGGGAGCGGTTGCAGCGTTGTTATTAGCAAGCTTGCTGGGAGTCGTTTTGGGAGAAGGTACTGCCCAACTGCTGCCAGCTCGTTGGGTGAAGGCGATCGCGGCATTGGGTTTTGCTATCCTGGCACTCCGCCTGCTGTTCTTCAAAGAGGACTCAACCCCTGACGCAGAAGAAACGCTGTAGCACCGTGCGATAATGTGCCTTTCCCAGCCCCTCCCCTACCTAATAGGCTCCTAACTCATCACTGCCCAGGCGTTGCTGAATCAAGGGATGAATTGAGCGTTAGATGGTGAATAGAAACTTTGTCCCAATTTATCCTGGTATTCAAAAACACCACTGCAAGAGACCCCGAATCTTGTTAGACTAGAACCTCCCTGACGCAGGGGGACTCCCTTACTAACTCAAGAAGTCACTTTTGCACGGAATTTTGATCCTTGACATTGGCTCATCAACTGAGGGACGTTTCGACTACGTCCCAACTTCGGTTTTTGAGTCTCGAAGGCGAGCGCTAAAACCGCTTTCAGTTTTTTCCGGTCAGTTATTGAAATTCCAGTTTTTAGAGTAAGCTACGAGTTTTCTCAAGTGAGACGATCGCCTAAAGAGCTGTCCAATGGCTTGAGTCCCATCGACAGCTTTTTCCGCATTGATTTTTAACTCGACTCAACTCAGATTTGCTCGACTAATCTGGATACCAAAACATTCCCTTAATGCCCTCAGGATCTGACATAAAGCCCAACCCCCGGTAGAAATCAACCACTTGTGGATCAGCAAATAGGGTAATGTTGCTAATATCCTCACTTCGCAGTTTCTTGATCACTTGTCGCATTAGCGCTTTCCCCAACCCCTTTCTCTGAAAATCTGGATGCACGACGACATCCCAAATCGTAGCGTTGAAGGCATGATCAGAGGTTGCTCTGGAAAAGCCAATCAACCGTCGATTAACTCCCCGTTGTTCCCACATCGTTACTACCAGAAAACTGTGCTGGATTGCTTTTTTGACTTTTCTCAACGGTCGGCGCGACCAGCCTACTGCGTCGCAAAGCTCCTCCAATTCATAGAGGTCAATTTCCCGCTCTGTACTGAAAAAAATGCGAGGGCTAAGAGAGCGATCGCTAGTGCCATCAGTGGCGTGTGCTTCCACTTGGGTAGTCCTAGACGGAGAGGAAGTCTCAGAACCACTGAATAAGCTTTTCCAGAAACCCATGCAGGCGCAGTAAAGATAATAGAACTTGAATGATAGTACTAGCTAGTATATCCTCAGTATTTTCCTTTATATAGCTTCTCCGGAATTCAGTTGATCGGCTCAATTCATGATTCAAAAAAACTGGTTGAGTATAAAACTATATCAAACGACCCGAAAATAAGATGTTTAACGGATAGCGACTCAGGTTTTGCTTCCATTATTTTTTAATTTTTCATCATCATATCTCACGCGAGTTGCACCCTCCTATGGCACTGGGTCTAAAACCAACCACCCTGGACTTGCTCAAGCGCTTCAACCGAGCGTTTCCCCAGTTTTATGAGCAATTTGTCAGCAGTGAGATCCAACTGCAAAACCTCCGCTTGGCGTATCAACTTTACAAAAGTAAACAAGCTGTTATTGAGCTAAAGCCGGAGGGAAGCAAGAGTGCCCTGCATTTTGCCTACCGCAATCAGTCCTTTTTACTGAGCGACATCTTTGGGGTGCTGGCTGCCTACGGACTCACCATTCATAGCTTGAGTCTGTATGGACAGATCTATCCGCCCATGCTGGTCTTTATCAAGCTGATTGTGTCCCGCAGTGGCAAAGCCTTAACTGAAAAAACTTCTGAGAACGTCTGTCGAGCCATTCGAGAAGCTTTGGCAGGACGGTTTGAGGTGGAAGAGATGCTGGCAGTCGAGTTCAACCTCGATGCTGGTTTAGAACAAGTTGAAACCGAATTCTATGTAGACCCAGTTTTTCATCTACCGGCGCTGCTGATTGAAGCAGACAACCAGCCAGGGCTGTTCTACAAGGTAATGTACGCAGTTTGGCAAGAAGATTTGTTAGTGGTTAACGCCAATCTACTGGTCTGGCGCGGCAGAACTCGGTTGATTTTGTACTTGTTGGGACCAAACGAGAGCCTGATTCCAGAATATTTAGGACAGAAGATTGCCGAAGGGGTGAAACAACGGCTGCTAGGACGACGATTTTAATTTTTTTCCAGAATTCCTTGGGCAGACTGCTAAGTTGATAATTTCACCAGGGCATCTTTCACCACTGGGGGAAGTTGACGCAAGATTTTACCCTTCTCCCGATCGAGTGCAACGAGCGTGACCACTCCGGTCAGGTACAATTCCTGCCCGTCAGTAGACTCAACCTGATACTGCCAGTTAATTCTTACGCCTGTCATTTCAGTCATGCGTGTCTTGACGATCGCCGTCATTCCCATCCGAATCGATTGATGATAGCGCAGGGATAGCTCAACCACTGGCAAATCACATCCCAACGAGACCAAATCGGCAAACTCTACCCCAATCGATCTCAAGCATTCTACCCGGGCTTCTTCCATCCAGGTGAGATAAGTGCCATGCCAAACAATCCCTGCATAATCCGTTTGGTGAGGATATGCCTGAACCGGATACTCAAACCACTGCCCCAAACTCGTCTCCGAGGGCTTTTGGATAGCGCTGCCTGATTCAAGCTGAAGCGGTTGCTCTGTAGTCATTGATTCAACTGCCTTAAAAATCCAAATTTCTCACAACACTTTTATATTACTTATTTAATTCGTTTAAGTTTATTTGTCGAAATAAATTAAATACTAAGTTGCTTCACAAAATGATGAGAAATCAATTTTGAAATTGTGATGCTTCTTTATAAAAAAGGAAATATTGCGTTCTTTAAAGCCATTTCAAGAAGTGATTATCTGGGAGTATAATTACTCATGAAAGGCTTGATTGATCAACTTTAAAGCAATTCTTGAAGACAATTCTTTTTAGAATTGTTTTTTCCCAATGATTTGTATTCTGTGCTTCTGAAATCGCGTCAATTTGGATTTTTTTAACGAGTGAGGCAGAAAAATGATAGAGAAAATTTTGTTAGCTGATTCTGGAACCGGTCACTCCGAAGAAATGCTCAAAGCCCTGATGCAAATTCCTTCAATTCAGAGAGCAACGGTTACAGTTTTACATGTTGTCCCTCCCCAGGTCACCTCCGAAGCAATGACCGAAAAATGGGAAGAAGGAGGTAAGTTTCTGGCAGCGGCGATCCAATCATTGAAGCTCGATCCAGACCATGTTTCAGCCATCTTACGTCAGGGTGATCCTAAAACGGTGGTTTGCAAGGTCGCAGAAGAATTAGACGCTGATCTAATTATTATGGGTTCGCGGGGTTTGAAGCGGTTGGTATCGATTTTGGAAAACTCGGTCAGCCAGTATGTTTTTCAGTTATCTGCTCGCCCCATGTTGCTGGTTAAAGACGACCTTTACACCGTTAGACCGATTCATCGCGTCATGGTCGCCATGGATAAGTCGGATGCAGCTCAGCAGTGTTTGAAATTGGCATTCTTTTTGCTCAGAGATATCAAAGATGGGCAATTGATCCTGACGCACGTCACTCCAGATCTGAAATCTAATTCTGATAAGAATGAGGTAGTAGGGGCTGAGGCAGAAAAAGATCCCATTTTGGCTCCAGCAGTCACAGAAGCCAAGCGGCTAGGGATCAAATATCGCTGCGTGATCAGTCAAGGAAAGGCGGGTGAAGAAATTTGTCGCATTGCGGAAGAATTCCATACTGATTTATTGATGCTGGGGTCTCCCGATCGCCGCCCCTCCATCGCCAAAGGCTTACCTGATCTCGATCGCCTCCTTGGGACTTCGCTGTCAGATTATGTGCGAGTTTATGCTAATTGTCCTGTGTTACTGACTCGTCCAGTCGCTTAGAAGAGAATCTGCGAACCAAGCAGATAATGCGACCTTATTGGTTTTCGCGATCGAGATCTCATTACTCCAGCAAACTGCACAGAAAAGGAGCTGATTCCCAACTCTGTGCAGTCTGGCTTTTGAAGGTCGTTGAGACAACCATCAGCCTCTAAATTCAATGGGGGACATTAGATAGGCAATGTGGATTGGTCAAACTCAACTCACGCAAGTTTTTCTGAAGAAAAATTTGTTCAATCTTCGAAAACTGACGACATAATTGCTCATGATGCCTCCGATTCGACTCATCAATTAAACTTGACGCAGAAAATTACCGCTCCTCAAAACCGCACCCTCACCCTCACAGAAACGGAACAACTGCAATATCGTTCCAGGTTACTGCGAGTTGAATCACCCACTTCAGTTCAAGCCATTTTGAACCGAACGCTTTGTCAAGATCTGTTTGAAGTTTTAAAAAACTTGCCTGAAGGTTTCGTCGATCTCTTATTTGTGGATCCTCCGTACAACCTCAATAAGACCTTCAACCAGCGATTGGTACGACGTAGAACGGTGCAAGAATATACCGACTGGGTTGATTGCTGGCTTTCTCAATTGGTAAGGCTCCTGAAACCTAACGCATCGGTTTATCTGTGTGGCGATTGGCGTTCTTCTTATGCCTTATCTGCAATTGCAGAAAAATATTTTGTGATCCGCAATCGCATTACTTGGGAACGCGAAAAAGGCAGAGGCGCCAAGGCTAACTGGAAAAACTGTGCTGAAGATATCTGGTTTTGCACCGTTAGCCAAAACTATTACTTCAACGCGGAAGCCGTCCAGCTCAAACGACAAGTCCGTGCACCTTACACTGACGCAAACGGCAACCCCAAAGACTGGAAAAGCACTGCCTCCGGCAACTTTCGCTTAACCGCTGCCTCGAATCTTTGGACTGACCTCACCATTCCCTTTTGGTCAATGCCAGAGAACACCAGCCATCCCACCCAAAAACCGGAAAAGCTGCTTGCCAAAATTATCTTAGCGAGTTCCCCACTTGGTGCTGTTGTTTTCGACCCTTTTCTGGGTTCTGGGACAACGTCGGTCGTCGCTAAAAAACTCGATCGGCAATTTGTGGGAATTGAAATTGATGAGTATTATGCTTGCTTAGCCGAAAAAAGATTGCACCTGGCAGAAACCGATCGTCAGATTCAGGGTTATCAAGATTTTGTCTTTTGGGAACGCAATAGCTTGCCATTGCAAAGGAAAGACAAAGTAAGAGACAGGGGGTAGCGGTTAGAGATTGGGTTCTATGGAAAAAAGATAAACATACACAACAAAAGCGTCAGAGCTTTCCTCTAACGCCTCTCAAATAGAGCAGCCAATTTCATCAAGATCCTGACTGCGATCGCCCAAATATTGCGATTATTCCTTATTTGCCTCACGGCTAGCAGTCTGGATATACAGGATTAACAAAAATACGGCGGGAACCAAAACAAACAAAATACTTGCAACAAAACCCAGATCATTAACAGCCATACAAGCGACCTCTATCTCGTCTCAGCATCTACATGTTACACAATACCATTCTGGTATCCGTCTCAGTTTGGAAAAACTGGTTAACACTCGGTAGGCAATGGGTTAACTTCACAAGCTGCCCAATGGGAATCGGGCCGGATTATGGCTTTGTTTTCACCAAAACAGGCCCGTTGACCATGGTCTGACAGGCAAGACGATAGGTATCAGGCTTTTTCTTCAACTTGCGGTTTTCCACATCTGTACGGGGCGAAAGATTTTCCATCCCTTCCACAATCTCAACCACGCAAGTACCACACTGACCATATCCCCCGCAATTCATCATCTTGCCCATCAGGGTATAAAGATCGACGCCATTCTCTAGGGCTTTAAGCCTCAAATTTGCCCCGTCTGCGGCGATCACTTCTCGGTCTTCGTTAACAAACTTAATGTTAGCCACAGTCTATCCTACCTTGGTCATTCATCGTAATAATCGTAATATTTGCCTGGCTCATTCTCTATCGCTTATTTATCCGTCACTTCAAATCATGAGGTTGCCCTATCCATCACTCCGTAACCAGAATATTCTCACTGAATGGTTGAGAACTCTCAAACTTGCTTGCAATAGGTACTCACACTAGTTACACTACTTCATACACTTTCATTTTTACTGATGCGTTGTCAAACCTCTACTCCACCTGACCTAAGGTTATGAGTGGAGAGGGGCTAGAAAGTTTGTAGAAGGCTCTGGTGCAGTCATTTACCTGCCCCTGACTCTTTAATAAAATGCTGAGAGAAGCGTTGCACTAGACGTAATCAAAGGAGGAGCGTAGTCAATGGGACTACCCTGGTATCGAGTACATACAGTCGTCCTGAATGACCCAGGGCGGCTGATTGCTGTGCACCTAATGCATACGGCATTGGTGGCAGGTTGGGCTGGCTCTATGGCTCTGTACGAGTTGGCAATTTTTGACCCCAGTGATCCCGTTCTGAATCCCATGTGGCGGCAAGGGATGTTTGTGTTGCCCTTCATGGCGCGCTTGGGTGTCACAGGTTCTTGGGGCGGTTGGAGTATTACCGGCGAGGCTGGAGCCAACCCCGGATTCTGGTCGTTTGAAGGCGTTGCAGCAGCCCACATCATCCTCTCTGGTTTGTTGTTTCTGGCGGCTGTTTGGCACTGGGTTTATTGGGATCTGGAACTTTTTAGAGATCCTCGCACAGGCGAACCTGCACTCGATTTGCCAAAAATGTTTGGCATTCACTTGTTCTTATCTGGTTTGCTTTGCTTTGGGTTTGGGGCTTTCCACCTGACCGGACTATTTGGTCCTGGTATGTGGGTCTCTGACCCCTACGGATTGACCGGAAGTATTCAGCCGGTTTCTCCAGAATGGGGACCCTCTGGCTTTAATCCTTTCAACCCCGGTGGGATTGTGGCCCACCATATTGCAGCTGGGATTGTTGGGATTATTGCGGGTCTGTTCCATCTCAGTGTTCGTCCTCCGGAGCGGCTTTACAAAGCCCTGCGGATGGGGAATATCGAGACTGTGCTTTCCAGTAGTATTGCTGCAGTTTTCTTCGCTGCTTTTGTCGTTGCTGGCACTATGTGGTATGGCAATGCGGCGACTCCGATTGAGTTGTTTGGACCAACTCGCTATCAGTGGGACAGCAGTTATTTCCAGAAGGAAATTAACCGTCGCGTACAGTCTGATATTGCAGAGGGTGCAACCCCAGCGGCAGCTTGGGCGGCAATTCCTGAGAAACTTGCTTTCTATGACTATGTTGGCAATAGCCCTGCCAAGGGTGGTTTGTTCCGTACTGGTGCAATGGTGAAAGGCGATGGCATTGCTGAAGCTTGGTTGGGACACCCTGTTTTCACTGACAGCGAAGGGCGTGAGCTTTTTGTTCGTCGGATGCCAAACTTCTTTGAAAACTTCCCCGTAGTTTTAACCGATAAAGATGGCATTGTCCGCGCTGATATTCCCTTCCGTCGGGCTGAATCGAAGTACAGCTTTGAGCAAGCTGGTGTGACAGTCAGTTTCTATGGCGGTCAGTTGAATGGTCAAAAGTTCTCTGATCCGGCGGCAGTAAAGCGCTATGCGCGGGCCTCTCAATTGGGCGAACCATTTGAGTTCGATCGTGAAACGTTGAATTCTGATGGGGTGTTCCGCACTAGCCCCAGAGGGTGGTTTACCTTCGGTCACGCGGTCTTTGCCCTCCTCTTCTTCTTCGGTCATATCTGGCACGGTTCTCGCACCATCTTCCGGGATGTGTTTGCAGGGATTGACCCAGACTTGTCTGAAGAGCAAGTCGAGTGGGGTTTCTTCCAGAAGCTGGGTGATAAGACCACCCGACGGAAGGAAGCGATTTAAGCTCCCTGGTTAAAACCAAAAATAGGTCTGACAACTCGTGGATTTATGAAGCAAGCTCACTTGTCAGACCTGTTTTTATCGAGACAAGTCTGGTAATGCAAGCAAAATTTTTCTTTAGAGTTTTGGCAGAATGTATTTTCCAGAAATGTTTGGGTTACTTGGTAGACTAATAGTTGCTGGTAGTCAGGAATCGGTGATATGGAGAGTGTTGCTTACATTTTGATTTTGACGTTGGCTTTGGGTGTCCTGTTCTTTGCCATTGCTTTTCGTGAACCACCCAGAATTGGCAAATAATGCCCCTCATTTGAAGGAAGCACATCCCTAGAGCGTTCCTAAAATTGACCCCTATCAATTAAATGAGGAATTACGTTTTTGCGTAACATGATGGTTTTGCCACTGGAGCATCGGTTCCAGGGCTTTTTTATTCAGAGATCTGGCTTTAATCGGCAGGATGTCAGAATTTAGAAAAACTCAATTTCGATCGATTACATTTGCTGAATTCCTGATAGTACGGGCATTTTGCTGTATAGGCTAAGATGCCCGTATTGTTAGGTTCTCCATAGGGGGCAAGTCTGCGCCGCAATCCGCTCAGTTTGCTACAACAGACCGTTCTTTAACGCTTGTCTGCTTTCCCATGAAGGTTGCTGGCATGAAACTTTTTAGTAGTTTGGCAAATTCTTGAAAGAAACTTTATCTTTGGGATTTGGACTGAAAAATTTTCTTGAGGAATTAAAAAACGAAATTATTTTTCAACGATTATATAAATTGACTAAGTAGAGGTTCAGGGAATATCTGATTATATTTTGAAAGTGAAATATTTTTTATCGTCGGTCGGATACACTTAGCAAGGCAGGATTACGGCGGGGCGATCGAGGATAATTTTGCTGAGGCAGTACTGGGTATCATTCCATCCCAGATGATTTTCAGGAGTAGAGGTCAATTTCTTCTGTAGTAAGGCGCAATTCAAAATCCTTTTATTACGATTATTAGGGCTACCGACTTATCTGAGTGTTGTGGAAACTTTTTTTTCTTCTTCAAATTCCTTTGAGCAAGGGGCAACGGGGCGATCGTCCGCTGCCTCAACTGTGGCAGTCCGCTCAGCCCAATCTAAAGACCTGAGCGATTTGGCAGACGTTTTGACGGATAGTTTTCATCCCCCTTCTGGGATCGTTCGTTGGGTTTCTCCGCTATTGCGCTTAGGAATTTATGAAGATCTCCGCAATCGCTTACGCTCGACAGCTCCTAATTATGCCTGTCTAGTAGCTGTAGATGGGCCGGCTCGGAATATAGACGCTTACGATTACTTGATTGGGACTATCGAGGTGACCCTCCGCACCACCCACCTCTGGCAGTCACGCCAAGCTCAGCATCCTTATCTTTCAAACCTGGCTGTACGGGAAGAATTTCGCCGACGTGGAGTGGCGCAACAGTTGTTAACTTCGTGCGAACGCATTGTTCTAGACTGGGGATTCGAGGATATTTATTTACATGTATTAGAAAATAACCATGCAGCAAAACGCCTTTACTTTAAGGCGGGATATCGCCTACAGCAAACTGAGTTGGACTGGAGTTGTTGGCTCTTGGGTCGTCCGCGGCGATTGTTTTTGCATAAGCGGTTGACTTAGCAGTCAATGCCAGCTTGCTGGAGAACCTGAGTGATCAAAGCTTGCCAGCGATCGTTGGGTGTCCAGATTTGCTGCAAGGTATTTTTAGCCGTGACTTCATCGATCCTCAAACAAACGCGGCGGTAGAGATAAACAAAGGCGGACACTCGCATATTGGCAGCACAGTGAACAAATACAGGTCGATCGGCATTTTCCTGCATTACCTGAAAAAATTGCTGTACCTCAGAAATGGTTGGGTTTTCCCAAACCACCGGAATATGAATGTATTGCATCCCTAAAGATTGGACGATCGTCTCCTCCTCTTGCAGAGCACGAGGAGAGTCCAGCAGTGCCAGATTGACGACTACCTGATAACCAGTTGCTTGGATTAAGGCAAATTGTTCAGCGGTTGGCTGTCCAGCAGTGGCTAATCCATCTGAAATTTTTAGAAATTGGTAAATTGCCTCAAGCGAGCTCATCGATCGTTGTAGATTCTCTAATAATTTAAGGGTGCTAATTTAAGGTGCTCTTCAGACCGGGAAGAGCGAGATTGAACCGAGTCAATTTTTCAGTCTGACCAAACGAATTTCCGTGCGCTGGTTGCGAGTATCCGTAGGGGCAATCCCTGGTAGAGGTTGATTAAAGCCTTTACCCTCCGCCAAAATCGAGTGTTGCACGCCTTGTTGTCGCAAATAGTTGACCACAACTTGAGCACGTTGCTGGCTCAAGGACTGATTAAAACCTGCTGATCCGGTACGAGAGGTATGTCCGATAACCTGAACAGCTACAGTACCCGTATTGAATTCAGCAATTTCTTGGGCAAGATGATCCAGGGTTTGGGTACTTTGTCCAGTCAGGTCAGCCGATCCGACGCCAAAGGAAACCTCTCCCCGCACCTGGAGGTTGCCAATGGCAGGGGCAGATTTTACTTGAGCGGCACTAATCTTAGGCTTTGCTATGGTGATCGCTTGGGTCTTGCCGGCTAACCGATCTGCCAGTTCGGGATTATCTGCCCGCACCAAATCAATCAGGGTTTGAGTATTGCTAGCAGCTTGATTAATAAACTGGTTTGCCAGCAGACTATTAGGATTCGCAGGGACGTTATTCATTCGTCCCGCTAGCACCAGTACAGCAGCGGTCGCACCAATGCGCTTTGCGAGTGTGCCATGGGACAGCCAGTCTTTTGCTTCCGCCGCCGTAAAGAACTCAATTCCCTGTAAGACTGCTGCAGCATCGGTTGGAGCCAGTTTGCCATCTTCAGCGAGCTGTTTTTGCAGTTGAGAAGAGTCGCGCACATTGGCATCAATGCGGCGATAATATGCAGTTAAAAAGGCTTCGATCATCTGCGGCTTGGATTGAATCAACTGATCAGAGGCAACCACCACATCCAAAATAGTGCCAGGCGCATCTGCGCTCGATAATACAACCGTGTAGCTATTTTGTCGTGCCTGGGTAACATATGGCTCCCAAATGACTGCGATCGCTATATTTTTACTGGGATCTTGCAACAAGTTCCAGGCTTCCGACGCATCCGTGACCTTAGTGATTTGAAAATCAGCGAGATTAAACGCCTCAAATTTGGTATCCAGCACCAATGCTAGATACTCGCTAGGGGTATCTCCGGCAAACGTCATCCCCAACTGCTGACCCTGCGATCGCGACTGCTGCACCAGTTGGTTCAAATCAATTAGAGACTTGAGATTGGGATACTTAGGCGTATTGAGCACTACCGCATCTGCACCAACTGTGCGATCGATCAGCGCCACAATTTTTCCCTGCGGCTTTTGTTTCAAAAACTGATCCAACGTGGTCACTAACACATCTGCTTGCCCCTGGTTTAAGCGCTCTGCTCGTTTTGCCTGGTCAAACTCGTCTTCGTAGTGCAGACTCAAGCCACTTTCTTTGAGTGCATCTTGAAACGCAGGACTGCGAAATGTGCTGTAACCACTAAATGTATCGCCCAAAATTCTCAATTCACCTTGAGTTTGAGGCGAGTCCGAGCGACCCGAAGATGGGTTGCTTATTCCAGGCAGCAATCCTGGTGCAATTTTACCTAACAGCCAAATTCCTCCTACACTCAATCCTGCCGTAATCACAAATGCCAGAATTAGAGCCGGATCAATTCGTTTACTCATTCACTGTGCTACTAAGCTTTAAACTCTTTGATATTCTGTCTCAATCCAAGTCGTTGTAGCACGTTATAAAAAGTCACAATAAAAGTTAACTGATCGCCCCAATCGAGCCAGTACTTTAGGAGTTCGCGGTTCATGATGGGCTGTGAGCACTCGTCAACTTAAATCTTTTCATGCCGATGTCTACTTCCCAAACTCGTCAATCCGTTTACGAAGGTGGTTGCCATTGTGGCGCAGTTCGCTTTCGGGTCACTGTTTCAGACTATAGAGTGCAAGATTGTAATTGTTCGATTTGTCGCAAAAAGGGATTTTTGCATTTGATTATACCTGCTGAAAATTTTACGCTGCTTTCTGGGGACGATCGGCTCAGTACTTACACTTTCAATACTGGAATTGCCAAGCATTTATTTTGTCAGGTGTGTGGAGTGCATTCGTTTTATCGTCCCCGCGCATCCTGATGGCATTGATGTCAATGTGCGATGTCTCGATGGCAATGTGCTTGCCCACTTCAATATCGAACCCTTTGATGGGGAAAATTGGGAGCAAAACGTAGAGAGTATTCGCTAAAATTACCTGCTCAGCTTCCTGACAGTCGATTAGCAGCATTTGACTTGGACTGGAATCCTTTACCAGAAGTTTTCTCACCTGAGACCGTTTCCTCCATGATGGCAATGTAGGTATCCCATAACAAAAGCATGATGGCAAACGCAATAAGCGCGATCGCTTCTGGTTTGTTCAGCAATTCTGCTTTAGGTGCCTGACTAATACCGGGAGGGGCTGTTTCTCCAAGGGGAGCAAGTTCTATGGAGTCTGGTTCGATAAGCGTCGATTCTACACGATCGTCTTGGGGTAGCCCGGTTGCTGGAAGTTCCGGCATTGAAGTTTCAGGGGTGGAAATATCATCGTTCTGAGCCATATTACTGCCTTCAGATGTGGCTGCCACATCCATTTGAACGTAATTTTCAGATTGAATGCAATTTTCTGGCTGAATACGATGTTCGAGCTGAATCGGTTCTACATTCTGAATCGAGATCTCTTCTTGCCCAAAAATCAGTGCGGTATCAGAGATAACCTCTGATTCTAGATCGAGAAATAGGGATTCTGAAATCTCTTTTATTTCTGATATTTCGTCCTCTCCTTCTAATATTTCATCATCGTCTTCTGGCAAAGAAAACGATAAATTATCCAGATCGGTAAGCGATTCTATTACGGATACTTCACCAGCATTCTCTAATAAAGAGAACGATAAACTATCTGGCTCTGAAGGCTCTTCAATGGGCATAGTTACCTCGTTCTCTTCTAGCAAAGAGAACGATAAATCGTCCAACCCTAAAACCTCCGCTGGTTCTGATATGTCATTGTGATTTTCCAGCAAAGAGAACGATAAGCTATCTGGCTCTAAAACCCCTTCCGGTGGTAGTGCTGCATCATCAATTTCCGGCAAAGCCAACGATAGAGCATCCGACACAGCACTTTCTTCTGCTTCTGATATATCGTCACAATTCTCTAATAAGGAGAATGATAGGGTATCTGATTCTAGAGGTACTTCGATCGGTAATGTCACCCTGCTTTCTTCTAGAAAAGCAACCGATAGAGCATCTGGCTCTAAGATCTCCTCTATCGTAGACATTTCGCTATTATCCTCCAGTAAAGATAATAATAGCGTATCTGGCTCCAAAACTTCCGGGGGTTCTAATATCTCATCATTATCTTCAATTAAAGAAAACGATAGATTATCTGATTCTAAAGGCTTCTCAATTGAGAATGTAGCATCGCTCTCTTCTAACAATGCCAGTGAGAGATCATCTGATTCTGAAAATTCCGAGATCGTGGATACTTCATTGTTCTCATCTAACAAGGAGAAGGATAGAGGCGCTGGCTTTGAAATCTCCTCTGTTTCTGATAGCTCATTGCTATTTTTTAAAACCGATGAGTCATCTAGCTCCAAAGATTCTTCGATTGGTAAAGTTGTATTGTTCTCTTCTAGCAACGCAAACGATAACGCATCGGGCTCTGAAATTTCTTCTGTAGCAGGCATGGCATCGATCGTCTCTAATTCAGAGAACGATACAGCCTCGGATATCGGAGTTTCTTCAGACGACGTAAATGTTTCGTCAATCGCATCCTGTAAAGAAAAGATTGACCCATCGAACTCTGAAACTTCTTCGTTTTGGGTTGGTTCAATGGCATCCACTAAACCAAAAGATAAAGAATCGGATGTTGAAACCGCTTCTACATCCGGCATTGCAAGATTCGTATCTTGCCAAGCAAAAGATGAAGCATCCAGTTCTGAGATGTCTTCTTCGGTTGCAAGGGTCTGATTGCTCTCATCCTGAAAAGCGAATGATGAAACGTGTGACTCTAAAACTTCATCGACTACAGGTGCGTTTTCATCAACATCTTGCAACGAAAAGGTTGCCAGATCAGAGGGTGCAACCTTTTCACCCAAAAGCTCTGAATCCTCAACACTCAGGACATTTTGAACTATCTTTTCCTCGTGTCGAGGGATCGGAGCAGCCTCCTCTATTTCTGTTCTTTCAGTCACAACCTCTTGTTGATCAGAAGCAGGGGATATATCAGATTCAGATATTAATGGAGAAGAATCAGATTGGGGTAGAGAGAGGGATATTTTTTCGTACCAATTGATCGATTTTTGCCCCAACCTCCGCCCATAAATCTGAACCAATTCAATATTTGGGCTTTGCAAATTGGTTAGGACTTGTTGAACTAAATTGACTGCAGGCGTTTGATTAATAATTCGCTCTGCTTCTAATAAGACATGTAAACAATTACTTTTCCAATGTGTTCTTACAGCGACATTTCGGGATTTCAATAGATGGTTTAAAATTGCGGCGATCGCTCTAGGCTCCCCCCGTTTTGCCAGTTCTAAAATGTCTGATTGAGACATAAACGCCCCCGCCAATGCAACTCAAAAACTGGAAATTCAGACAAGCCACCGCTTAAAAATAACAAGATTTAAATGGCAATTTAATCTCATTGTTAAGCCGAACTTGAGAAATCAGGCTTCGTTTTTTATTAAAATCCCATTTTGAGCAGCTGAACTTCACTGAATCCCTTTAATTTTCTCACAGCCTGTTCCCTCGGATGCTGTTTCTGGAGAGGGAGATTTTTAGGGAGCCTATTCCAACACGGCAAGAACTGCTTTGGGCGACAGTTGGTCTTTGAACCAAACGATTGGAATGTTGATTTCCGAGATTTTGACCCCTGCTTTCTCCAAATTCAAACGTTCTGAAATTGCCAAAATCAAATCATCTCGTCCAGAGTGGCGTACTTGAGAGAATTTTTTTCTCAGATAATCTGCGCGCCAATAGCCAACGATCTCTAACAAAAAGCTGCGCCCATCCGGATGAACCAATCGAAAATCGGGGATCATGACACTCCCAGGGATGGGGATCAAGTCTACTTCACGTTCTAGTCGCCATTCAGTTTTGGTTTTGAACCAGCGATCGACAAAGCTTTCTTCCAGCATACTGTCATAAGTTTTGCCAGGGGGATAGTGGCTCACCAAGCCACAGTCAGCATTCAACGTAAAACGCCCCACCCGAGTTTTGCCAGCGTAGGTGTCGTTGATCTGTAACTCTGCCACCAGGCTCCACTTGGTCACATGCAGCAGTGCAGGTAGCAATTTTGCCAGCGCCAGCCCATAGCGCGGAGTCGATTTAAATAGACTGGTGGGTCCGTCGATCGTCAAAGTAAACCCATGATCGGCATCCCCTTCGATATAAGACATCAATTGAAACAATTTAAGATAGCGAAATAGCAGCTTATATTCTCCTGGATCATTGCGATGAGCATTGAGGGTAATCCGACTGGCGCGATAGAAAACACCCTGCACTTGCGCTAGATTGTAGCGATGCAGCAAGGCATCCGCAGTTGGAGGTTCAAATTGGGTCAAAATCTGATTTTCAGGCAAATCAGCATACAAGCCAGTTTGAATCTGGGTAGGCAAAATTTCTCTCGCGAGTTCCTGGCTAAGTGCTTCTGCCAACTGCTGTAAAGTCTGCTGGGTTGCTACGCTTCCCGGTGCTGTTTGGGCAGACAGGGCAAAGATCCGCTCCCGCAACATCGGAGGTTCCAGGGGACTGTGGGTCTCAAATGTGCTGAATGCTGTGGTTAGCAAATGTGCTAACCCACGCTTGATCCGATAGTCGGTATCTTCTCCTTCAAGTTCTTGGAGTTGGCGGTTGAGTTCGCCTTTGGTGCCGCCTGTCGCTTGTTGAAACAGCAAGATCAATTCCTGCGCGATCGCCCGATTATCTTTACTCATGGCTAAAGATTTGGGGATCACGGCTTCGCCATTTGACCGATGGATCAGTAATTCGGTAGGGAGCATTAATTAAAGAAATGGGGGGATCAGTTATCTTTGCTGGATCAGAGGAGTTTGATAGATATTGGATTTGTACCAAAAATGCTCGATCGGCTGTGATTTTTGCTACTGCCATTGATCTTGCATTCAGGGAAAATTAAGACATCTGTTATCGTAGTGTCGTTACCTGACTTGATTTTGAGCCTCGCGCCAGCCAGGTTCTCATTGGTTACTTTTTTTATTAAACTGCTTTGTTCCTTAATGGCTGTATTCATGAATCTGACTCATCGACAACAGCACATTCTTTGGGCAACGATCCGGCATTACATCACCACTGCGGAACCCGTTGGCTCAAAGGCACTGGTGGAGGAATATAACCTGAATGTGAGTCCTGCCACCATTCGCAATGCGATGAGTTTTTTGGAGAAGGCAGGCTTACTCTACCAACCCCACACTTCAGCAGGACGAATTCCTTCGGACTCCGGTTATCGAATTTATGTTGATCAGTTGATTACACCCTCTAACGAAATGGCACATGAGGTTGATCAACTGCTCAATGGGCGACTGGGTTGGGATAGCTGGAGTTTGGAAGCCCTCTTGCGAGGAGCCGCCCAAATCCTGGCGACTGTCAGTGGTTACATTGCGCTAATTACCATGCCGCAACCCCGTGCTGCGTTTATCCGCCATGTCCAGTTAGTACAGGTTGATCCGGGGCGGATCATGCTGATTGTTGTGACCGACAATTATGAAACGCAGTCGGTACTGATGGAGCTCCCTCAACCAGACGCTGCGGTACCCCTAGATACGGAGTTGTTCGATCGCGAACTCAAGATTCTATCTAATTTTTTAAGTGAACATTTGAACACACGCTCCCTCAGTGACCTTTCTACACTTGATTGGGGCGAATTGGGACGGGATTTTGAGCACTATGCCGCTTGCCTTAAAACGGTTCAAAGCGAGTTAGCAAAACGATTTCAAGTACCAACCTCAACTCACATTTTTATCAGCGGCGTTTCAGAAGTTTTGCGTCGCCAACCCGAATTTTCAGAACTCCATCAAGTGCAAGCAATTTTACACCTGTTAGAAGAGGGACAAGATCAACTTTTACCTCTTATCTTTGAAGATGCCGACCCTGACCCTCTCGCAAGACGAGTTAATGTTCGGATTGGGTCAGAAAATCCTTTAGAAACCATTCGGACTTGTACACTCATTTCTTCAACTTATTCCAAAGGAACGGTGCCCGTCGGGAGCGTTGGCGTTTTGGGACCAACTCGCATGGTTTATGAAAATGCGATCGCTGTCGTTGCTGCTGCCGCCGATTATCTGTCTGAAGCAATTGGATGAGTTTTGGCGCTCAGGCAAGTGTCAAATTTTATTAAACTGAGCAGTTTGTCAGGATAAATTTGAGGTTTAAAGTGTTTGAGGGTTGGAAAATCCTCAAAGCGGTCTCGACAGACTACTCATAACGACGAAGCATTAGGGATTCGGCGATTAGCACCTCACAAGCTTTTACCCAAATGCCTCGTCTTCATTGCATCAAATCAGATGCATGATCACAAAATGTAGAGCAGCAAGAACAAAACGATCCAAACCACATCAACAAAGTGCCAGTAAAGCTCCGCTGCCTCCACCCCAAAGTGGTGCTCGCTACTGTAGTGGTCAGCTTTGAGCGATCGCCAAAGCACACCCAGCAAAAGCACCACCCCAAAAGTCACGTGTAGACCGTGAAATCCAGTCAGTACATAAAATGTACTGGCAAAGATATTTGTGGTGAGACCAAATTCAAGGTGATGATATTCATACAACTGCCCTGTCAGAAAGATGACTCCCATTAAGGCAGTAATCGCAAACCACTTGCGTAGCCCTTTGACATCATTTTTCTTAATCGCGGTGTCTGCATTGTGTGCGACAAAGCTACTGGAAATCAGAATAATGGTGTTGATTCCAGGCAGAAGTAATTCTAGGCGCGGTGTTCCGTCAGGGGGCCATACAGGTGCTGTTACTCGAAATGCCAAATAAGCACTAAATAGCCCCAGAAAGATCATGCTTTCTGCAATCAGGAAAACAATCACACCTGTTAGCCGATGATCGGGATGCTCGCTATGACCATGAGCGGTCTCAACGGCATGGTGATAATTGAGAACTGTTTTTGAGGGATCGATGGTTGAGCCTTGCATGAATCTCAAAGAGTAAAGTGCTGTGTGAGGGCAGAGGGAAGTCTAAGAGCCGTTTTTTCCCTTAACGATCGTCAGGATGAGCCGCAACCGAAGGGTCAGGGTCAGCTCGGAGGGCAGAATTGGGTCCCGCTGCCAGAACTGGTTCTCGAGGATCTGAAAAGGGGACATCCACATTTGTGGCACGATCTCCCATCCCATAGTCGTAAGGACCCACCACCAGGATGGGATCTTGATCAAAATTTTCTACTGGGGGAGGCGAGGTAGTCATCCATTCTAGGGTTAACGCGCGCCAAGGATTATTACCCGCTTTAGGACCCGATAACCAACTAGAGATGGCGTTATAGATGAAGGGAAAGGTTGAAACTGCCAGGATGTAGGTGCCGATCGTGCAAATCAAATTCAACGTAGCAAATTTGGGATCATACTCGGCAACTCGACGATTCATACCTTCTAACCCCAGCTTATGCATGGGCATGAATGCCAGGTTAAAGCCAATAAAAGTCAACGCAAAGTGAATTTTCCCAAGTGTCTCATTCATCATGCGTCCAGTCATTTTGGGGAACCAGTGATAGAACCCGGCATAAATCCCGAAAACACTGCCGCCAAATAGCACATAGTGCAAATGAGCCACAACGAAGTAGGTGTCGTGAACATGGATGTCGAACGGTACGGCTGCCACCATCACACCACTAATGCCACCCACCACAAACATAGAGACAAAACCCATGGCAAATAGCAGAGCGCTGTTGAGGTTGAGCTTACCGCCCCACAGAGTTGCTAGCCAACTAAATACCTTGATCCCGGTCGGGACGGCAATCACCATCGTGGTGAACATGAAGAACATACGTAACCAAGGCGGCGTGCCACTGGTAAACATATGGTGTGCCCAGACAATTAAACCAAGAAAGCTAATGGCAAGACTGGAATAGGCGATCGCTTTATAGCCAAAAATGGGTTTGCGGGCGTGAACTGGCAGTATCTCCGAGATCATGCCAAACACCGGCAAGATCATGATGTAGACCGCTGGATGAGAGTAGAACCAGAAAAGATGCTGGTAAACAATCGGATCGCCCCCCCCGGTCGGGTTGAAGAACGCTGTCCCAGCAATCAAATCAAAACTGAGCAAAATTAAGGCACCTGCCAATACGGGGGTCGCAATCAACGCTAACGCCGAGGTTGCCATCATTGCCCAGCAGAACAGTGGCATGTCATTAAAGCCCATCCCAGCAACCCGCATTTTCACGATGGTAACCAAAAAATTCACCGCTGCCAGGATGGAAGAAGTCCCCAAAAGTAACACACTGAGAATCCAGATAAATTCTCCAGGCTTGCCACTGACTAAACTGAGGGGTGGGTAGGAAGTCCAACCAGAGGCGGGAGCACCGACCAAAAAGCTACTCAGCAACAGCAGCCCACCCGGCGGAATCAGCCAAAACGCGATCGCATTCAATCGAGGGAATGCCATATCCCTTGCCCCAATCATCAATGGCACCAGAAAGTTGCCAAATCCTCCAGTCGTAGCTGGCACAATCCACAAGAAGATCATCACTGTCGCGTGGACTGTAAATAAGCTGTTGTAGAGTTCACGGCTGACAAAATCGACTTCTGGGGTTGCCAGTTCGGTTCGCACTGCAGCTGCGAGTGCCCCCCCCACTAGATAAAAGAGAAAGGTCGTCACCAGATATTGAATACCGATGACCTTATGGTCGGTACTGAAGCCAAAATATTCTCGCCAGTTGGGCTTGTGATGTTCAGAGTCTGAGGCGAGAAGATTAGCGTCTTCTTGAAGCTGCGCTTGTGTCATGAAAAAATCCCATTTCTTCTAGCGGTTTGAGATGCTCTCACATCCTGAGTATCCATCACAGGAAACTGACAACCTAACTGGCAGGATGATAATGTCCCGCTGCAGGGTGAAGTTGCGTTAATTGATCGGGCTGTACTCCGATGGATTGAACAAAAGGAGACAGAAATTGATCAACCGATTGGTCAACTGCGCTTGTCGCGATCGCTTGCTGCAAGCCCTCAGCACTGGCAACTTGCTGACTGGTTATCCAAGCATCATAGTCGCTAGCAGAGTGAACCACGACCTTAGTTCGCATGGCTCCGTGGTAAGCCCCACAGAGTTCCGCACAAATCACTGGATATTCACCTTCTTTACTGGGAGTAAAGCTCAATTCTGATTGCCGCCCCGGAATGGCATCCTGCTTAAGGCGAAATTCTGGAACCCAGAAAGCGTGAAGCACATCATTGGCGGTAATATTCAGCAAAACTTCTCGTCCCAAGGGCACATGCAATTCGCCCGAAACCACGCCGGTGTCTGGATAAGTAAAGATCCAGGCATACTGTAAGCCTGCCACATTAACCGTCAATTCGGTAGGAGAATTTTGTTGCTCAGGGGTTGAGCCAATGCCAATGTTGCTACTAGCGATGGGCTGGGAACTCGCAGAAGGGTCAGAAGCAGAGGCAGTCATCCCTGTGCTCAGTGGTTCTGAGGCTGCTGGCAAAGTAGCGGCGATCGCAGCCCCGGGCATATGAGCAACTGATTTCTCGCTTTTGCCATGCGCCATAGAGTGATTCATCGGGTCAATTCCGCCCATTTCGTTATAGACATCAAAACTGTAGATAGAGATGCCTAACACTAAAATCGCTGGAATTGCCGTCCACAGAATTTCCAAAGGAATGTTGCCGTGAACAGGTTCAGCATCTGCTTCGTCCCCACGACGGCGACGAAACTTGATAGCAGAGATGATGAGGACTCCCTGGACTAGGATAAACAACCCGGTAGAAATGGTCATCATCGTATTGAATAAGCCATCTACCAAAGGCGCTTCTTTAGAAGCCGCAACAGGCATCAGACCATGATTCTGACCATACCAGATGCTAACCAGGGTTAGCACGATACCGATAAGCATTGTTGTGATTGAACTGGGAATGTTCACGGCTGATTAAGACTCACTGAAATGAAACTTTTGCGATAAGGCGAATTCAGAAATCAAAACGAAGGTTCGACTGAACTTAATCAGAGGCTTTCAGACTGTATAGCGAGATGAAGCAGTTCTAACAATCAGCAGTTTGACTCACCTACCAAGTTAAACCAGTCCGCTGGCAAACAGAGTGTATTGCATGACTATCTTTAAGAATCTCTTTGGGATCTAACAGGGAAAAGGGATACGGGATTGTTGGGAATGGAAAAGATTCTTAAGAAGTGGCATGGGAAGGAGAACGCAAAGCTGCAAAGATCGGCTTGAGAGGTTGAGTCAGTTGGGCGCCCCTTCGTTTTACCCCTCCCAGGACCTCGCAATCCAAAGAAATTCCTAAAGGTTTTGGATTGTTTCAATTCCGTTATTAAAGTAATAGCGGTATCGTTTTCGCAACATAGCGTTAGATTCAAGGTAGATCCTGCTTGGCAATTGATTAAGTTTTGACTCCAAATTTTCTTTCGATTTTTGAATGCCCTTGAATGCCCTGAAGCCCATGACTGACTTTATCCTGCATCAACCCAATATTTCTTCTGCTCAAAATTTATCTCGTCAGGAATCATCCTACCCCCACGAGTGGATTTGTCGCTTCGTGTTGGGTCTGGCGATCGCCACCCTATTTCTCATGGCATTGGGGAGCGCCACCCGCGTCATGAATGCAGGGCTATCCTGTCCTGATTGGCCCCTCTGTTACGGGGAACTAGTTCCCCGCCAGCAAATGAATCTCCGGGTATTTCTGGAATGGTTTCATCGACTTGTGGCTTCCTGCATGGGGTTGGCAGTCATTGGGCTGACAGGATTTGCCTGGTGGTATCGCCGTGTTCTACCCAATTGGACGCCTTGGGCTGCCACATTGGCATTAGGGTTAGTGGTCTTTCAGGGGATTTTGGGTGGGTTGACAGTCACCGAGTTACTCCGGTTTGACATTGTCACCGCGCATTTGGGAACTGGGTTGCTGTTTTTTACCACTCTGCTAGTAACGGGTGTTGCCTTGTTGCCCTATCGAGGAACAGGAAATGTCGGGAATTTGCCCTGGTTTGGTCTGATTGCTGCCGTAATGGTCTATTTGCAAAGCATTCTGGGTGGTCTGGTTGCGTCACAATGGGCATTACACCAATGCTTCAGTACCTCAAAACTTTGTGCCGTGATGTATAGCCACATGGGGGGTGTCGTGCCGGCAAGTGTGGCAACCCTAGTGATGGTGTTTTTTGTTTGGCGTACGCCTGCATTAAACCCTTTGCTGCGGGGGCTAAGTCGATTGGCAACTGCTTTGTTAGTTTTGCAGGCAAGCTTGGGAGTGGCAGCTTTTCGACTGCATTTGCAAGTGGAGCCTTTAACAGTGGCGCATCAGGCGATCGGTGCAGCTTTGTTAGGGAGCCTAGTTGCCTTTACAGTTCTGGCATTTCGGGACATCTCGACAGTAGCGCAGGTCATTCCAACCACCGCTTTGCAAAGTTCTGATACCAATCAGCCAGCAAATACTGATTAAAGCAGAATAGGCTGTAAGCATCGGTCAATCTCACTCCTGAACCAGATGAAAACTCCAATGCTCTAGCGTGCTCGACCAATCAAAATTATGGGATTTGCGATTTGCGCTCTGGACGAATTGATTAGCCAACAACGCCACCGAAATTTCTTCATTAGCTCGGTTTTGCGTTTTTCTTAGGAAGATTACGAATGCAAGAAACTATCTGCAACGGCGTCTCCCGCCATCACCAAAATTTCTTTCAAGTCATTCAGAGTTACTTTCAACTCACTAAGCCACGCATTATTCTGTTGTTATTAATTACAACCGCAGGCGGAATGTGGGTTGCGGCAGATGGGCAGGTTGATCCTGTACTGTTGCTCGTAACTTTGTTGAGCGGAGCGTTTGCCTCTGGGGCGGCAAACACGATTAATTGTCTCTACGATCGCGATATTGATTACATTATGGAGCGCACCCGCCACCGTCCGTTACCATCGGGTCGGGTGCAGCCGCGTGATGCTCTGATCTTTGCGATCGTCCTAACCATTCTTTCTTTCAGCCTGCTCACCGTCTTTGCTAATTTGCTCAGTGCGCTGCTGGCAATGTCCGGCATCGTCTTTTACGTGCTGATCTATACCCACTGGTTGAAACGTCACAGTACCCAAAATATCGTCATCGGCGGTGCAGCAGGAGCCATTCCCCCCCTCGTGGGATGGGCAGCGGTTACTGGAGATCTCAGTTGGGCTGCTTGGGTTTTGTTTGCCATTGTCTTTCTGTGGACGCCTCCTCACTTCTGGGCACTTGCCGTCATGATTCGGGATGACTATGCCAAGGTGGGGGTACCGATGCTGCCAGTGATCGTGGGGGATGAACCGACCAGTCACCAGATTTTCTACTATACGTTGGCATTAATTCCGGTGACTTTGCTGTTGGTGTATCCCCTACATGTGATGGGGGCAATTTACAGCGCGATCGCGCTGTTTCTGGGTGGATTGTTTGTCCAAAAAGCCTGGAAGCTCATGCAAACTCCGTCTGACCAGCAAGTGGCACGATCGCTATTTAAGTACTCCATCCTTTACATGATGTTGCTCTGTGCAGGCATGGCGATCGACAGCCTACCCCTCAGCCATCAACTCACCACAGCCTTCGTGGAAAACTGGCAAGTGCTGATGAGTGCGGTGCCGAGCTAAGGAACTTTCATGAAAATAAAATACCAGCGGTTTGGATTTCGACTACGCTCAATCCGTGACGTCAATCCGTGAAGACTGAAGGCTGAGCGCAGTCGAAACCTGACTGCTTGGTACACTATTAATCCGCAGATCCCTAAGCTCGATAATGTAAAATCCCAAATCCCTCTCTTCTTCCTCGCTAAAATAAGGATGCAATTGTAACTATCTGTTGGTGCACAATGGCTCCTGCTGTTCTCATTCATAAGCTCCAAAAACGCTACGGTACTACAGATGCCGTCAAAGATGTCTCGCTTCAAGTCGAAGCGGGAGAAATCTTTGGATTGCTCGGTCCAAACGGAGCCGGAAAAACAACCACCCTGCGTTGTCTTTGTACACTAACCCAGCCGAATGCCGGAACCCTTGAGGTATCCGGCATTTCTGTGGTAGAGAATCCTCGTTTGGTACGACAACACTTGGGCTATGTGGCGCAAGAAGTTGCTCTAGATAAAGTACTGACTGGACGAGAACTGTTAGAGTTACAGGCATCGCTCTACCACTTGCCCCGTGCCGTGATTAAGACACGCATTAATACGGTGATTCAGCTACTGGGATTAGAGGCTTGGGCAGACAACAAAACTGGCACCTATTCGGGCGGGATTCGCAAACGCTTAGATCTTGCGGCTGGATTGCTGCACCAACCCGATGTGCTGGTGCTGGATGAACCAACTGTCGGCTTAGATATTGAAAGCCGGGTAGCCGTATGGAACTTTTTGCGACAGCTACGCGAGCAGGGAACGACGGTATTGCTGACCAGCCATTATCTAGAGGAAGTGGATGCTCTGGCGGATCGGGTGGCAATTATTGACCAGGGTGTGGTGATTGCGGCAGATACGCCTTCGGCATTAAAGGATCAGGTGGGGGGCGATCGTGTAACGCTCCGGATTCGCGAATTTGCTCCCCTGGCGGAAGCAGAGCAAGCCAAATCTTTGTTGCAAACTTTACCCTTCGTGCAAGAGGCTTTGATTAACTCGGCACAGGGGAACTCGTTGAATCTGGTGGTTGCCGCGCAAAGCGATGCCCTGATTACGATTCAACAGACTCTGCAAACAGCCGGATTACCGACGTTTGGCATTGCCCAGTCACGTCCCAGTTTGGATGATGTGTATCTAGCAGCAACGGGGCGGACTTTGCTGGATGCAGAGTTGGCAGCCTCTAGTAGCCGTGATCCCAAAGCGGAACGCAAGAAAAATATGCGATGAACCTAGAGTCATGACCTCGTCTCAATCCTGGAGTGATGCAAGAAAATCCGAAGAAAAAAGTTCATTTAACCCAATTTTTATATGAGTCAAACGACTATTCCCCCCAAACCCGACCTTGAACCAGAGAATATGCCCTTGCAGCCTGGAAGATCGAGTTCACCGGTGAGCGTTGGGGCATCCAGTTCATTGGGCGATTTTGTTCAAGAAACAACTGGTCTGACCCGTCGTCTTTTTATTCAGCTCCAACGACGACCTACCACCCTGGTAGCGGGCGTGATCCAACCTTTGATGTGGCTGGTTTTGTTTGGTGCGCTGTTTCAGAACGTGCCCCAGGGATTGTTTGGGGAAAGCCAAAACTATGGTCAGTTTTTGGGGGCTGGAGTGATTGTCTTCACTGCCTTTGGCGGTGCGCTCAATGCTGGGTTACCGGTGATGTTCGATCGCGAGTTTGGCTTTTTGAACCGTCTGCTGGTTGCGCCACTGGTTTCCCGGTTTTCCATTGTGCTGGCATCTGCCATTTTTATCACCACAATGAGTTTGATTCAAACGGCAGCGATCGTTGCGACGAGTGCCTTTTTAGGTGCAGGGCTACCTGATCCTATAGGAATTGCCCTGGTAACCGCGATCGTGCTCTTACTCGTGTTGGGAGTGACTGCGCTGAGCCTGGGTCTGGCATTTAGCCTACCCGGACACATCGAACTCATTGCCGTCATTTTTGTCACAAACTTGCCCTTGCTATTTGCCAGCACGGCATTGGTTCCGCTTTCCTTTATGCCGAGGTGGCTACAGGTCGTCGCATCGCTAAACCCGCTGAGCTACGCGATCGAACCGATTCGTTACCTTTACCTGCACTCCGATTGGAGTTTTGCCAGTGTAGTGATGCAGGCACCCTGGGGCGCTGTGACATTAGGGATCGCACTTCTGGTTTTAGTAGGTTTTGCCGGCGCCTCTCTTGTTGCCATCCAGCCAGTCCTACGCCGTCGCCTCGCTTGAATACTCCATCCATTCGCGGGTGCCAAAAAACTGACAAGCGCGAGAAGCAATTGAGGCGGCATTGTCTAAAGCAGTGACAAAATCCTGTTGAATCAGATAGTGGCAAAAAGCACCGTGAAAAATGTCGCCTGCACCCAGCGTATCGACTGCTTGAATTTGGGAAACTTGTAGCCAGCCAGTGCCCCCTGCACTGACGTAGTGAATGGGCTGTTCGCCATGGGTAATGGCGATGTGGGCAATTCCCAAATGGCTGAGATAGTCAATGACCGCCGTCTCAGTTGAGCATCCCGGTGGCAAAAAGTTGGCAGAACACACCGCATAATCGATCAGTGGTAAGACCGTCTCAAACCCTGGCTTCCAACTGCCACAGTCTGCTACAACCGGAATGTTCAGCGCTTTTGCCTGGGTCGCGATCGCTCGACCCACTGTCATCTGGTGAGCATCAATCATCACCACCGCTACATCCTGTAAGATGCCAGGAGGAATCTCATCCACACAGGCTTGAGTTTTTTGGGCATTGAGCGAAACCACTGCCCGGTCGCCCGTAGATTCGGTTACCAGAATGGAAGAAACCGGAGGCGCTTCCAATCGAGCTGGCATGAGATCGGCGATCGTTACTCCACATGCTGCCAGATCCGCCCGGATTAATTGGGTAATCGGATGTTGACCCAACAAACTTAACAGAACCGCGCGATCGCCCAAATGACTGAACGCGACCGCCGCATTGGTGGCAGGTCCCCCCGCTGCAATCTTATAATCACTTGCCACAATTTTTTGATTACTGCTGGGAACCTGATCCACTCGATAGATCAAATCCATCGTCACCAACCCCACAAACAATCCCCGCTTCATCCCTTCACCTTTCACTTCATCCCCCTATGCCCACCGATCCCAAACCCAGCACCCTTTACCTGGTGGCAACCCCCATCGGCAACCTGGAAGATATGACCTTCCGAGCTGTGCGGATTTTGCAATCTGTGGATTTGATTGCGGCGGAAGACACTCGTCATACGGGGAAATTGCTTCAGCACTTTCAGATTACAACGCCCCAGTTGAGCTATCACGACCATAATCGTCAGGCTCGTCATCCGGAGTTGCTGACACGGTTGCAACGAGGGCAAGCGATCGCGCTGGTCACCGATGCGGGAATGCCGGGGATTTCAGATCCGGGCTGTGAATTGGTGCAAGTCTGCACTGAAGCAGGGTTTGCGGTGGTGCCGATTCCTGGTTGCACAGCGGCGATCTCGGCACTGAGTGCCTCAGGATTGCCAACCGATCGCTTTGTGTTTGAGGGGTTTCTGCCTGCCAAAGCGCAAGCACGGCGGGAATGGCTGGAATCACTCCAAGCAGAAAGTCGGACGCTGATTTTCTATGAAGCGCCTCATCGGCTGAAATCAACCTTACAAGACGTGGCAGCCATGCTGGGAGAAACCCGAGAAATCGCCCTGGCAAGAGAGTTGACAAAACTGCATGAAGAATTTTGGCGCGGTACGGTAGCAGCGGCGATCGAGCATTACACCCAACACGAACCTCAAGGCGAATTTACCCTGGTGGTTGCTGGAGCAGCCCCCAGAGAGATTTTACTTTCAGAAACCATGCTAAAAGCAGAACTTCAGAACTTGATTATGCAAGGGTTATCTCGTTCTCAGGCAAGCCGTCAATTGGCACAGCAAACTTCGCTCTCTCGCCGCCAGATTTATCAATTGGCGCTCTCGATTGACCAGGAGGGATAGAAGGTCCAGAATCCAGCCTTTCCTTTCATCCCAGCAACCCATCTTCTACCGATCGCCCAAAGCCTGCCAAAAGGGGTGAAACCCTCTTAAAAAAAAGGTGTGCTGTCCTAGAAAGTGGGGTATAAGAGTGGAGAAAATTATCTCCATCTTGGTGTGGGTATATAAGGAAGGGCAGCCGTGTTTCTATTGCTAACCCGAATCCTGCTTTGGGTGCTAATTGCTTTTATTCTGTGGAACTTATTTTCGTTAATCTCCGGTGCGTTCGGTAAAATCGGCAGGGTTTTAATTTTAATCTTGCTCGCCTGGGCATTTTTTGATCCAGCGAATCCCGCGATCGGGTTAATTGGACAGATTTTGTTATTTCCGCTTAAACCGCTCGGTTTATCCCTCGTCTTGCTGGTGGGCGCGGGTGGAATGTGGGGACATGGCAAAGCCAAGAATGCCGCTCGACAATTGACCATTGCCTTTTTGGTGTTGCTGCTTTCCAGTGTGCCGATCGTTGCTTACTGGATGGCACAACAGTCAGAACTCGGCGCCATCGATTTGGAAAGGCGGCTCCAGCGAGTATGTGAGCAACAGTGTCCAGCAGGAATTCAACCCGGTTCTGCCCAACCTCCCCAAGCCATTATTGTCATGGGTCAGGGACCACGCGGTTCAGTCCCTTACCTGACGCAAGCCCAGACCGCTGACACCAGCGATCGGCTGATCTATGCTGCCCAACTTTACAAGAGTTCCGGTAGCAACCCCTTTGTCATTATTAGCACTGATGCATCTCCGACTGCTAGGGCGGTAATTCCCACCCCAACGGAAGCCGCTGGGGGAAGCGTCTCCACCGCAACACCTGGAACCACAACCGCTCCTGTCAGTGGCGGAACAGCCGCAGAACGGTTGCGCGCCCGCGCCCTCAATGCTGCTCCCGGTGGGGATACGACGCCTGGCACCGTTGCGGGTACGCCATCAGCTACCTCGCCTGAACCCTCCACGCCTATTCCTTTACCTAACACCACCGCCGATGAATCAGGCGTCAGGGCACTATTGACCGAGTTAGGGGTGCCTGGCGATCGCATCTATGTTGAACCTAGCGCCTCCGACGTCTATAACAGCGCAGTTTCAGTCAAACGGCGACTGGACGATCTCCAGGTTAGGCGAGTGGTGGTGGTCGCTCCTGTGTTAACCAGTCGGCGAGTCGCCCTTTCCTTCAATCAATTGGGAATTGAAGCAACCCCACGATCGGCAGATACCTATATTCGCCAATTAACCCCCTTCCCAACAGTTGTCAGCACCACACCAGAAGGAACTTGCTCAAATGTGACACTGCGAATTTGTAATCTCAATCAGCTGCGATTCGTTGACTTTATCCCGAATCCAGATGCGCTGGCTCTTACCAGCAAGGTTTGGGAAGAGTTTTTGCTATCGATTTACTATTTCTTGCGCGGTTGGTTATCGCCACTCGTGTAAGAGAAGTTTTGAGTGCAAGTTTTGAAGGATGAGTTGTTTACTAGCAACTCATCCTTTTTGTTAATGATTCCTCACTTTTCACCTTGAAACGAACGGCTAGAATGGAGGTGTTGCGTTGGGAGCCAGCAACCTGGCAAAGCGCCTATCGAGACTATTTACGGTAATCTTCAGGGTCTAAAGTCTAGCCAGATCAGGCAACTACAGCGCCTGTATCACCAGCGTTTACCAGGCGATCGTCTGACTACGTCCGAATTTGCTCAGCGATTGGCAGCGATTAGTACAGAAATTAACCAACCTACGTGCGTTTATGTCAATCGGCGTGGACAGGTGATCCGCGTCGGTGTGGGCACACCGGGTCAAACCCAGATTCCTCCGATGGAACTGCCACGCTACGGTGCAGAGCGGTTGAGCGGAATTCGTTGCCTTTCTACCCAACTTAAATCGAATCCTCCGGGTGACGCCATGCTCACGGCAATGGCACTTCAGCGGCTAGATGCTTTGGTTGTGTTGACCCTTTCAGGAGGGGGATTTGAGCGTCGTGGTGGCGGTGCAACCGGGTATGTCAAAGAAACTTATCTAGCGCATCTTGTGCCTCATCCTGAGGTCAGTTGGACTGTTTCTCCTGCCATCGGACTAGAGGAATTGGCAAATCAGGATTTTCTAGATCTAGTAGAAAATCTAGAAACCGAATTTCGGCGCGAATATGTTGCCCGTCAGGTCGATCTGAATCACGATCGGGTATTGCTGGTGGGCGTCTTAACCGACAAGGTTTCTCCTCGACGCTTTCAAGATGGGCTGTCCGAAGTCGCACGGCTAGTCGAAACAGCCGGCGGAGAAGTGTTGGAAACGCTGACTCAGCGACGCCCCCGCCTGCATCCCCAGACAGTAGTTGGAACGGGTAAAGTGCAAGAAATTGCGCTAGCTGCCCAGAGTATTGGGGCAAATCTGGTGGTTTTCGATCGTGACCTCTCGCCTGCTCAAGTTCGAAATTTGGAAATGCAGATTGGCATCCGCGTGGTCGATCGCACGGAAGTCATCTTGGATATTTTTGCCCAGCGGGCTCAATCAGGTGCTGGAAAATTGCAGGTCGAACTGGCGCAGTTAGAATACATGCTGCCTCGCCTAACCGGACGTGGACAGGCAATGTCCCGATTAGGGGGGGGCATTGGTACAAGGGGTCCGGGCGAAACCAAGCTGGAGACCGAACGACGGGCAATTCAGCGCCGCATTGCCCGCCTGCAGCAAGAAGTGAACCAGCTCCAGGCACATCGTGCTCGGCTTCGACAACGACGTCAGCACCAGGAAGTGCCTTCGATTGCAGTTGTAGGTTACACCAATGCGGGCAAATCCACGCTGCTGAATGTGTTGACTAATGCCGAAGTGTATACCGCCGATCAACTCTTTGCTACCCTCGATCCCACTACCCGGCGGTTACTGATAGTTGATCCAGTCACGCAACAGTCGCAATCGATCTTGCTGACGGATACGGTGGGATTCATTCATGAGTTGCCGCCCCCTCTGGTCGATGCTTTCCGGGCAACGCTAGAAGAAGTGACTGAAGCAGATGCGTTATTACATTTGGTGGATTTATCCCATCCAGCATGGCAAAGCCAGATCCGATCCGTCATGGGCATCTTATCCGAAATGCCGATCGCCCCAGGACCCATTCTGCTGGCATTCAACAAAATTGATCAGGTAGATAGTGACACGTTGCTGCTGGCTCAAGAAGAATTTCCGCAAGCAGTATTTATTTCTGCCAGCGATCGCTTTGGGCTGGAAACACTGCGCCAGAGATTATCTCACCTGGTTCACTATGCTGTGGTTTCTTGAGTAAAGGTTGCTTTCAAAAATTAACACTTCGGCGATCGCTGTCAAGCTGCTGCCGAAAGAAGTCCCCAGGAAACATTTATTGCTGCACACATCAGCGTGTACTAATTGGCTTCTCAGCTAGGCTACAAATCCCCACTTCCAGTAAGAATCTGATGATTCAATGAATTGGGAAAAATGAGATTAATCACAAAGAAATATAAAGAAAGAGGGGCGATCCCGAAATTAGAAGGAAGTGTCAGTATTTGAGGCTTTTTAAACTTATATAAAGCACTCGATTTGTACTAGTGATTCATTGACTCAAAATTGATAGATGATAAAGCTTGTGAAGTTTGTTTCGCAGGGGTTTCAGCATCTCAAAAAAACTTGTCAGAACTGCATATAATTCAGTAATTGAAAGGATCTCAGCAAATTTAAGTTTTCATCTATACCCCAAAAAAACGGTCTTGCAAACCGCAATCATTCGAGCTTAATGTAAATTTTATTAAAACTGAGATCATCTTTGAAGAAGGTCTATTTATACTAAGTCACACCCGATCTTTTTATCTGGGATCACTCAAACAGAATTTCACCAACCCCAATTAACTTTTTAACTCCAGGAGGGAGAAGTATGGCTCTAGCCGAAAGCCGAAGCCTCAAGAGTGCCTATTCCTTGTTAACGATCAAAAGTTTCTTGATTTGGACTTTCACATTAACGGTTTGTTTGTTAGTAATTGGTTTTCCACTCATCGTTTTAATGGCAACTGTTGGAGCTTTATTGGCAGTGACATTGCAATATGTCATGCCGATGAGCGCGGTTTTACTGGTCGCTGGTGGCATTATTGGCGCAAACCTCTTCGTAGTGATGGTTGGTGCAGCTGCGTTAACGCTTCAGGGAGTTCATCCCCAGGAAGTGGGCTGGCTACGGTGGCTGCATGGCGAGGAAAATCCAAAACACACCTCGGTTTATGCCTCTTGTCCGCTCACATGTGACGTTGATCACTAAGCTTAGCTTTCAGGCAATTTCAAGCTTGCTTCTCAGTTTTTTGGTGAGAGGGTCATATAACCCGGTTCAATCCGGGTTTTTTATTACTTTAATCGGGGGGTTGGGTTCAACGTCCCGATTTATTTTCTTTATGAACTGGTCATGGCAAGGAATTGCTTAAGCCACTTATTATCGTTGTTGGAATCTCCGTTAAGTGGCAATGCAGAAATTTCCTATCACGATCGGCATTATTTTAGGGACTCGCCCCGAAGCCATCAAAATGGCTCCCGTGATTCAACAATTCAGGCAATCTCCTGCGTTCAGCACTCAGGTTATTTTGACCGGACAGCATCGGGAAATGGTTGAGCAAGTCATGCAACTATTTGATCTCGAGGCAGATCATGACTTGGCAATTATGCAGCCCAAACAAACCCTAACTGACATCACCTGCCGCAGTTTACAAGGATTACAGACGCTCTATCAACAACTTCAGTTGCAAATGGTGCTGGTGCAAGGAGATACCACTACGGCTTTTGCCGCTGCCCTAGCAGCGTTTTACCAACAGATTCCGGTCGGTCATGTCGAGGCAGGACTGCGAACCGATGATCTGTTTAACCCCTACCCCGAAGAAGCTAACCGCCGACTCATTTCTCAGTTAACCCAACTCAACTTTGCTCCAACCCCTCTGGCCGTAGAACACTTACAGCGATCGGGTATTGTGGGCGAAATCCACCAGACGGGCAATACTGTGATCGATGCCTTGCTCTCCGTTGCTGCCCGACAACCTGCCTGCCAGATACCCAACTTGGACTGGGAAAAATATCGAGTGCTGCTTGCAACGGTACACCGGCGAGAAAATTGGGGTTCCCCCCTGCACGACATTGGCACTGGCTTTTTGAAGGTTTTGGCTCAATTTCCCGATACTGCCTTGTTGCTCCCCTTGCACCGCAACCCGACTGTGCGTGGCCCCCTGCAAAAATTGCTCGGAGATCATCCTCGCATCTTTTTAACCGAACCATTGGACTATGCGGAACTAGTTGGTGCTATCCAGCGCTGTTACTTGCTGCTCACAGATTCAGGTGGACTCCAGGAAGAGGCGCCCAGCCTTGGCAAACCAGTGTTGGTACTGCGCGAAACCACCGAACGCCCCGAAGCGATCGTCGCAGGCACCGCCAAACTCATCGGCACCCACCCCACCCAAATCGCTAATGCTGCGGCTGAACTGCTGAGCAACCCTACTGCCTATCAAACCATGGCAACTGCCATCAACCCTTTTGGGGATGGTCATGCGGCTAAGCGCATCTGCCAAATTGTTGAGGACTATTTCAGCAAACGTCAAGCTTAAGCCTTACTCTTCTGGAGAAGGGCTATCTGGAGGATAAATTTTATCTAAAAGATTTTTTTTGGATGCTTTTAAATCGCTCCAGAGTTGCTTGATTTGCTTGTAAGCTTCTCCGGGTGGGAGTTTTCCGCCAGTTTCCAAGCCACAGATGAGGGAGACTCGTTGAGCAAACTCTTGTAAGTTCGCATTAAACGCTAAATGCTCCGGAGTAAATTCGCCACGGTAGCGCCCAATCGGGTAAAGAAATCTATCCTTGCTATTTTCGAGATTGTCTGACACGGCGATGAATCCTAAGTAAGGTTTGAATGTTTGACGAAACCTTAGACCGAAGCTTTATCGAGCTAATCCTGATCAGGATTCCCTAGAAATTACCTGATGAGAACTAACTTGCTTATTTTAGATGGTTCGCTATTTTCTGTGTTTAGGCACATCTAAAATTTGTCGCAGGATGCCCCTTGCCGCCTCAGGACAATGAGCAATCCAAACCGCATCTGCTGCCAAATGCCGAAAAAACATTTGACTTTCCTCAGACTGATTGAGCAAAACAACCGGTTTGTGAGCTTTGAGGGCAAGCGCGATTTCTGAAACTGTGCCTGCGCCTAATCCACAAGCCACCACTCCATCACTCGACAGGACATTGATGTTATTCCGAGCATTGCCCATACCCGTAAGGATGGGAATATCCACAGCCGCCGAAATGTCATTGCTATGATTGGTGGGGAGAATGCCGATCGTTAAACCATGAGCACTCTTTGCGCCCCGACAAGCTGCGTCCATTACCCCCGTATTCCTGCCACCCGTGAGCACAACCCATCCATCCAACGCGATCGCTCGACCCAACTCATAAGCAACCGTTAAATCTCGATCGGTTGCACCTTCACCGGGTCCCATAACGCCAATAATGATTTTTTTCATCACCTTCTCTCATCGCCTCTACTTTTTCACCTCTCCCCTCTCCCCATGACCTCCAGTCCCCTCTCTCTTGCCATTCATGAGGCAAACTTGCCCAAAGTTTCTGTCATTGTGCCAATTTACAACGGCGAAGCAGATTTGCCGGAGTTGATGGCCTGTCTGCAAGCACAGACTTATCCTAGAGAGCGAGTGGAGTATTTGCTGGTAGACAACAACAGTCGCGATCGCACCGCTAGTTTACTTCAGACTTCGGCGGCGGCGTTGCAGGCAGGAGGAGTCCATTTGCGCCCGCTGTCAGAAAAGCAAATCCAGAGTTCTTATGCAGCGCGTAATACGGGTATTCGAGCCGCGATCGGGGAAATTGTGGTATTTACGGATGCGGATTGTCGTCCTCTGCCGGGTTGGTTGATGGCACTGGTGCAACCGTTTGCTGATGCAGCCGTAGGGTTGGTGGTTGGGGAAATCCAAGCATTGTCTGGACAGACATTGCTAGAGCAATATGCCGATCGTCAAGATACTTTGTCCCAGAAACATACGCTGGCACATTCATTTTGTCCTTATGGGCAAACAGCAAATCTGGCAGTTCGCTACGAAGTGTTGAAAGAAGTAGGATTGTTTCGTCCTTATCTGACGACGGGGGGAGATGCTGATTTCTGTTGGCGAATTTTGCGCCAAACTACCTGGCAATATGCCTTTGCCGAGCAGGCGATCGTCCAGCATCGACACCGCACCACCCTGAAAGAATTTCAAAGTCAGTGGCGCAGATATGGCACCTCCAATCGCTATTTACACGAACTGCATGGCGTCGCCTTAATGCGTGATATCACCTGGCAGGAAGTGAGTTATCGTCTCAGTCGTTGGGTTTTGAAAGAACTGCCGATCGCCACTGGCAAAATCCTGGCAGGCAAAGCAACGCTGGTTGACCTGGTCAATACGCCGATCGGTCTACTGAGCAGTTGGCACCGCGCATCTGGGCAACGCAATACCAAGCTACCTGTAGAGGCGAAGCAGATCGTTCAGTTAGAGGATGAAGGGTCAATTAAACTCCAAAATGACGAGCACACTAACCCGCGCAGGTCATAATAGCATTGGTTAATCGTATCTTAAACAGGGTAAAGCATCACCCGATCGATCGTATCGACTGTTCACGGGTAATAGGAAGATAAGTGCCCCCTGACAGTTTCATCTAACACTCATTGCCACCGATATTTCAACTCAATAAACTATTTTAGTAAGTAATGGCTGTAATTGAATTGAAGAGGTTTTTAGGAGTGGAGGGGGTAAAATTCCTTGCCTGGGGTCATAGCCTTCAAACCTCTTTCTTACGATTAGTTGGGGCTAACTTACTGATAAGTCATTTTCTGGCGTAATTTTTAGCGATTTATCGTAAATTAAAATGCACTCAAATCGGTTCGATAAGAAATCGCGGATAAATTTTGGAAGTAAGTCATTACGTTCAGCGATGGGCAAGGTTGAATGAAAAAATCGCCAGTTCATCCTAGATTTGCAGGTCGATTATGAAATTTAATATCATCCCTTACTTCTATCTGGGTAGTAGACAAAGGACTCAGTGCAATCTCAAGCCCCCTCGCTTTGCTGGATTGCTAATTATCACTTTCTTACTGTGCTTCGTTCTCAATGCCTGTGGAATTGGGCAACCCCAACCACTCCAACCCCTCAAAATCGGCATTACGACCTGGCCCGGTTTTGATATCGTGCTTTATGCTCAGCAAACTGGTCAGTTCAAGAAGCGAGGCTTGCAGGTTGAGATTACCCGATTTGAGAATCAACAGGACTCTGCCCGTGCTGTGCTGCGCGGTTCTCTAGACGCAGCTTTTACCTCTTTATGGGATGTGGTACAAGTCGATCCAGGGAACGACAAACCTGTAGTGGTGTTGGTCACCAACATCTCTCATGGCTCTGATGGCATTGTTACCCAGTCCAAAATTAAATCCGTACAAGACTTGCGCGGTAAAAAGGTCGGAGCCAAGCTAGGAACTGTCAATCATTTAATTTTACTGGAAGCATTAAAACTGCATCATATTAAACCCGCTGACGTAGAAATTGAAGATATTTCTAACGAAAGTTCTGCTCAACTAATAGAAGAAAAAAAATTGGATGGGGCAGTACTCTGGCAACCACTATTAGGTGGTACTGCTCAAAAGATTAAGGGGAATATTGTATTTACAACCAAAGAAATTGACAGTCTGGTCATTGATACCCTCGTCTCTAGTTCTGAAGCGGTGCATTCTAAACGGGAAGAAATGATCCAATTTGTTTCGACCTGGCTGGATGTGATGTATGCAGTGGAGACGAAACCAACGGAAGTTTTTGCAGTAGTTGGGAAAGTACTGGGACAGAGTGGTCAGTCATTTGGTAGTGACTATGCGGGACTTAAAAAGGGTGATATCGCTCTGCAACAACGAATGTTCCAGTCGGAGAGCCGATTGAAACAGGCAATTCAGCAGATGTCCCAGTTATTGCAGGAAGATCCCCGTTCGGGACGAATTCCTCGTGAGGATGTGGAAATTAATGGTGACCTTATCACTGCTGCAATTAAGCAATGGAAACCTTGAAAGAATCACCAAAAGTACGTCAAAAAAGTTTGTCAAAACAGCTGTTGTTAGGACTTGGGCTTTCCCTGGCAACGGTGGGGTTAGCAACTTTTTGGGGCAATTACCGCCAATTCCAATCAGATCTAGAGAAGCAGGTTAAAACTAGGGCGCAGTCGATTACAGAATCCCTGGAGTTTGCCACGGAAGGTACGCTGGAACTGGAGGATCACAACTTATTACAACGGGTTGTTCAGAACTATGCCACACTCCCGGCTGTCGTCGAGATTGCGATCGTTAGTCCCAATGGCGCTACATTGGCACATAGTTCGGGTGAGTCAAACCCACCTCCCTTTCGTTCTGTCTATCCCCAACTGGCTGATGACATGGAACAGAGCGCTATTCAGGGAATTGGAACCAATTACCAGATGGTGCTAAAAAACAAATCTGTTCTGGTCAGTATTCTGCCTTTTCGCAGTGTTCTGTTTGGGACATCAGGAAAACGAGGATTGGCGATCGCGATTGTGGATCTCGAACAGATTAAGCAAGAAGCAGACAGAGCCTTTTTTGCTTCAACGTTGACCATGTTGGGCGGTGGCAGCATAATCTTGTTGCTGATGGGTGTCTTAGTCCAACAGACTGTCCTCTATCCTCTGAATGCACTGAACGATGCCGTTGCATCCAGCAAAAAAACGGGCACCTTCACTATGCCTCTAGCTATCCCCACCAATGAAATTGGCTTTCTGGCACAAACCTTCGGCAATGTCTTCAAACAACTAGAAGCCTATGAACAATTAAAGTTCGAGATTGCCCAACGAAAACAGGTAGAAGCCATCTTACGAGAAAGTGAAGCACGGGAACGCGCCAAATCCCAAGAGCTTGAGCAAATTTTGAAAGAATTGCAACGAACCCAGACTCATCTAGTACAAAGTGAAAAAATGTCCAGCCTGGGTCAACTGGTTGCTGGAGTTGCCCATGAGATTAACAATCCAGTGAATTTTATTCACGGCAATATCCATCATGCCAATCAATATACTCAGGATTTGCTAGAACTTTTGCAGCTTTATCAAACTGCATTGCGTGTGCCCACCTCAGAAATTAAAGACAAAATTGAGGAGATTGATCTGGAGTTTTTGCGGGAAGATTTGCCGAAACTGCTGGCATCAATGAAAGTGGGAGCCGATCGTATTCGGGAAATTGTTCAATCTCTGCGGGCATTCTCTCGACTGGATGAATCAGAGGTCAAAGATGTGGATATCCATGAAGGAATTGCCAGCACATTGATGATTCTTCAAAGTCGATTGAAATCGAAACCCAATCGCTCAGAAATTCAGGTTGTGAAAGATTATGGCGATCTGCCAGCCATTGAGTGTTACGCAGGGCAACTGAACCAGGTATTTATGAATATTTTGAGTAACGCGATCGATGCTTTGGATGAACACGACTTGCAGCGATCGACAGCAGAAATGGCAGCGAATCCCAGCCAGATCACCATTCGTACTGAAGTATTGCCATCTGATCGCATCAGGATTCGGATTGCTGATAATGGTTTTGGCATTCCAGAAGCGGTACAAAACCGAATTTTTGATCCCTTCTTTACAACTAAATCGATCGGCAAAGGCACGGGGATGGGCATGTCTATCAGTCATCAGATTGTGACGGAAAAACACCGAGGAGCATTGCGCTGCATCTCTCAACCAGGACAGGGCGCTGAGTTTATCATTGAAATCCCTATTCGCCAGTCGCAGTCAACCTCTTCCCCAGACGATGTGGCTGTGGTAGAAAAAGTGCAACACCCGGTTTAATTCAACTCCTCTGGCTCACCATCAACCCTCACAAGTTCCTCATACTTTTGAGATATCCCTAAGGAGTGATATTTCAAAAGTGTAGTTGGTTTCTCACAGAAATTTTTAGGACTGGCTGTTCACCCGCTCCTTTGGAATGCCACGCTTTACCTTCACTTCCAAGGAGATTCGATCATGCCCCATCCCAAGGTCAACCCTTATCTTTCTCTCATGGAAATTCCGGCTGGGCACCTCAACATTGCCGGATATGTAGACGAATCACGGGTGAATGGACCAGGCAGTCGTGCAGTGATTTGGGTACAAGGTTGCTTGAGAGAATGCCCAGGTTGCTTCAATCCAGATTCGTGGTCATTTGAGATCAACCAATTGGTGACGATCAATGCACTAGTAGAAAGAATTTTAGACAATCCTCGCAACGAAGGGGTGACATTTTCAGGGGGAGAACCCTTCTGGCAAGCGCCTGCTTTGGCAAAACTGGCAGCCAAGGTCAAAGCTTACGGGTTAAATGTCATGTCCTTTACCGGATTTACGCTGGAAGAGTTACAAGATTCTTATGCCCCTGCGGGAGCCAAAGATCTTTTAGAACAACTGGACCTCTTAATCGATGGTCCCTATGTGCAATCTCAAGCTATCAATTCGCCCGATGTTCCAGTTTCTTCCCGCAATCAACGAGTGCATGTGTTTAACCCGGCATTCCACGATCGCATTACTTGGGCAAGCAACCAAACAGAAATCCATATCTTCAAGGATGGAAGTCGGTTGGTGACTGGCTATCGGGGACAATTACTAGCCAGTGATTGAAGCCTTGGGATATTTTTTACGCTTGAAACCTGGGACCCGTTAAACCTGCTATACAATTGCGATCGAACAGCAACCGCAGGTGAGGTGCTATTCTGACCCAGCCCATTTTCTCCAATTCTCAGTCCTCGATTTTACAGACTCCAGCAGCACAACTGTGGCTCCCTGCCATTTTGGGTCTCAGCCATGGGGTTGCCGATGCAGCGGCTGGATTCTTGCTGGGCATTCTGCCGCATCAGACATCCTGGCAACAAACCAGTCTGTTGATTTTGCTTTATAACCTGCTGGCGTTTGGGCACCAACCGATCGCGGGGATCGTGACTGATCGATGGCAATGTCCTCGTGCAGCTGTGTGGGTTGGGTTAGGTTGTCTGGTATTGGCAGTTTTACTCAGCCAGTATCAACCTCAAGGGGCGATCATGTTGGCAGGTATTGGCTCTGCGGCATTTCATGTCGGTGGAGGAGCCTTAGCGACTTTGTCAACCCCTCACCAAACCCTAGGTGCTGGTCTTTTCACCGCTCCAGGAGTCGTCGGACTCGCGATCGGAGGTGCGTTAGGCATCGCTAATGATTCCGCTCAAGGAACACTCATCTTGCTATTGCTCAGCTGCAGCGGAGCATTGTTGGCATGCAAACTGCCTACTATCAGCTATTCCTGTGAGATTGACCATCCTAAAGCGTTCCAATTCCCTGCCAAAAATCAAAATCCAAAATCTCAAATCCAAAATCTCGAATTCGTCGATCGCGACTGGCTTTTACTTGTTCTTCTCAGTGCGATCGCCCTCAACTCTGTAGTCTGGACCGGATTTCAATTCCTTTTACTAGGAAAAACGAGCGTACTGGTTGCAGTGGCGATCGCCGCAGCGATCGGCAAACTGGGAGGATCAATTTTGGCAGAATGGTGGGGATGGCGACGCTGGAGCATCAGCGCACTGATTCTGGCAATCCCTTTGCTGGTGCTGGGAGAATCCCATCTGGTCACACTTTTACCAGGCGTAGCGTTGCTACAGTCCACAGTACCTGTAACCCTGACAGCAACCGTCTGCCTGATGCCGCATCAACCCGCTACAGCAAGCAGTTTGGCACTGGGGTTGGCAATCATTGTCAGTGGTATTTTGGTGCTGGGTGGGGTCAGTGTGATGCTGGGAATAACAGGAACGGTGATTGGTGGAGTCGTGCTGACGATCGCGGCGATCGCCTGGAGCATCCGCGAGCAAGAACAGATAGAGAATTGAAATTAATTCCTTGGATTATTCCTGCTTTCTAAGTGCTTTTTTGTGGAAGAGATAGGCACCTTTTTCCAGATCCAAAAACTCTAAAGAAATCTCAGCAAATTCATTGTCCCAAAGCGCAGCAATTTCTTGCTCATCGTCTCGATAGCCGTCATCTAAAATAACATGGGCGTGGTGACTTAACTGGGAATAAAGTAACGGTAAGGCGGGATATCGTGAGCATTTCTGAATACTACCCGGCGGACCATCGATCACAAATAAGTCGATTGATTGGTCAATTTTCAAACAATCTGTGTCGTACCAGAGCCAGGGTTGATCATTGATAGAAAATTCTTTAAGCGGGGCATGGACGATCGTGGCGACATCTTCTAAACCATGCAATTGAATCATCTCTTGGCTAACTGCAACATATTTTGCATCATGCTCTAAAGCAACGACTTTGCCTTTTCCCACTTGTTTCAAACAATAAGCGATGACGAGGGTAGAAACTCCACTGCTGGCTTCTAACACCAGATCAGGCTGATTGAGCAAAATTAATTCAACTAGTTTTTTTAATAAATCTGCTGAAGCTGCCCAGCCTCCGGTATAGGGTAGAGGAAGATTGAGTTTCAGCGTAGAGAAGATAGAAAATAGGGATTCAATTTGTTGGAAATGCCGCTTTTGTTGTAATTCAAGTTGTTGAAAATGTTGCGTTTGTTGCACTTCCAACTGTTGAAAATATTGAGTAATTTGCGAGTTTTGAGTTTGCCCAATATTGCGGAGTTCTTCACTCAGTCTTCGGTAAATTTCCAAGAGGATGACTAACAAGATGGCGATCGCAAGGGCTAGCAAAACGATGAAAATAGGTTCGCCAATTATCTTCCAGCCAACTCCACCTACCGTGATCAGGATAACGAATATTCCCAAAACGAGTGCACTATCCTGCTTACCAATTTTCATTTTCACCACCTTTTGCAACGACCTCTCAGGCTGATATAGCAATTTCTAAACGAGTGAAGTGCGAGCAGTGCTCTCAACAAGGGGTTTAAGGCGATTTCTAGTCAACAAATTATCCGCTGTCTTCGACTTTGCTCAAACAATTTGAATCCTGAACGAAAGGGACGCAAGAAATTGCGTCCCTTTCGATGGTAGTTAAGACATTGCCGTGATTAAGAATTGGCAAAAATCTTGGCGGCAGCGGCAACCCCTGATCCAGGTGTAAAGCCCTCGTAACCGAGTTCTTGCAGAGTTGCTTCCAATGCTGCCAGGGCAGCGAGCAGGTCCCGATCGCCCACAAAGCCGAGATGTCCAATGCGGAAGATCTTGCCTTTGAGGTGATCTTGTCCCCCCGCCAGGGCGATGTCATAGCGTTTTTTCATCACCGAGCGGATTTGTTCTGCGTCAACCCGATCGGGGGCAACTGCGGTGATGGCGGGACTGGCTGCGGCATCCGGTGCAAATAGGGGCAAGCCCAACGCCTTGATCGCAGCACGAGTAGCAGTAGTCAGGCGTTGATGGCGCGCAAAGATATTCTCCAGACCTTCCGCTTGCATCATCCGCAATGCCACTTGCAGCGCGAAGAACATATTCACCGGCGGGGTAAACGGGGTGGTATTCTTGGCGGCATCTTTGCGATATTTGCCCAAATCGAGATAGAAGCGGGGCAGTTTGGCAGTTGCGTAAGCCTCCCACGCTTTGGGACCTACTGCAACAAACCCTAAACCAGGTGGCAGCATGTAGCCCTTCTGCGAACCCGAAGCCACCACATCCAATCCCCAGGCATCCATGGGTACGTTGTAAGCCCCCAAACTGGTTACCGTATCCACGATAATCAACGCTTCACCATGGGCTTTGACATAGCGGTTGATGGTTTCCAGATCATTCATCACTCCAGTGGAAGTTTCACTATGGGTGATGATGACCGCTTTAATCTGCTTCTGGCTGTCTGCTTCTAACCGTTCACGAAACTGTTCCGGATCGAGCGCTTGTCCCCATTCTGCAGTAATTTTTTCGACCGTGAGACCATAGGCTTGACTGACTTCTGCCCAACGATCGCCAAACTTACCATTACAGCCCACCAATACCAAATCGCCCGGACTGAGAAAGTTAATAATGCCTGCTTCCATTGCGCCAGTGCCACTGGCAGCCAAAATCAGCACATCGTTTTGGGTCTGGTGTAGCCACTTGAGGTTTGCAGTGACTTCTGCCATCAACTTGCCAAAATCACCACTGCGGTGCCCGATCGGGTGCTTTGCCAGCGCCAACAATACCTGTTCAGGTACTGGGGTGGGTCCGGGAATCATCAGCATCAACTTGTCGTCCATGAGCCTGCCCTAATCTTGATAAGAATTTTGAGTGCGTGATCCAGGATCGCATAACTCGTACCTGGGAATTCCATCATGCCAGGAAAACTGGATGGAGAAGGTCAGCGATCGTTTACAAGCCAGCAATTTAAGCAAAAATCAAGATTTTTGTGTCATCAAATTAGAATGCAGAATCTCTCCCGATTTCTGTTTTGGGACTTCTTTCTCTGCCAGTGATTGAGCGCTCGTACTGAAGCAGTCAGGAGGCAGAATACAGAATCTCCAAAATTCTGGCTCCTGACTCCTGATTTCCCAATTCTTAATCGGACTCTTAGATCAATCGTCATTATCAACAATTACTTACTCTTCTGACGTGAACCTTTAGATTTGGCAGAACTGGTGGGATAGGTTGGATTTGCCGTCGAAGCTTTGGCTAGTTCGATCTGAGCGGCGGGAACGCTGGTTGGCAGGTCGATTACAGCAGCTTTTGGCTCAGGCGATCGTGAGGTAACCTCTTGTCCTAATCGGGGTCCTTCCGCATACCCACGCATCAAGCTGGGAATCGCGATCGTCGATGCTCCCACACTTACCATGACTCCCAGTTGATAGGTTTCATCAGCCAAAAGCCCAATGGCAGCAGGATCAGCGATCGTCAAGCTGGGCACATACTGCCACACGTCTGCGATCGTCTGGAGTGTGACACTGCCCAATTGCAACTCTGGCTTAGGGCTATGGGGCTTGGCATAAAAAATTGCCCGAATGGTTAACTTGAGTGGCAATAAGAGCCTGACCAGTTCACCATTCACGGCATCGCCAAGAGTCAGCGTAGCGCTGAGTTGGAGCGATTCGTCTTTGGGTATCAGGGCGATCGCTGCACCGCTGAGTGATCGCAGTTCTAAGTCAGAAAGGGTGCAGTGGAGGCTGGTCGAAAAAGTTTGGGGATTGTTCATGAGAGTGTCCTCGGGGCGGTAAGGGTCAAATCAAACGACTGGCAGGCACTTAGAGTAACCTGCCAGTCTGTAAGCTCGTCCTAAGTGCCTTGGGGATTAAATTCCAGTTAGACTAGGACTTGCATCTTTGCATCCTTGTAACCAGAATTGCTAAAATCATTGGCTCATCTAGTCGAGCAGGAAGAGTCTATTGCAATTCGTCCCCTCGACTAGATGGAGCGTACTGACTAGGGAGCGTAGACTTGCATTGCCAGTCCTTCAGAGAAGCCATTCACCAAAGCGGGGAACGCTGTGGAACCCACCCGCAACACTGCTGCAATCTTGTAAACCCGCTCAGCGCTCAGCAGGTTAGAAGTTGCCGCAGAAACGTTAGCAATCAGGTCGTAAGAAGTTACACCACCAGTGGTGCTGAGATTGGCTTCACCTAACTCGATTTCTGCACCAGGACCGTAAGATTCTGCGTAGTAGCTGACTTTGATCGGCAGATTCAACGGCATCAGCGGAATCGCACCAGGACCACCAAAATCAACCGTGACGCTCAGGTTGAAGGATTCACCCTTGCGGACGATGTCATCGGGGTTAGGACCAGGACCAAAAACACTGATATTGCTAATCGAGCAGGATAGGGGGGCGATGTTGACTTGAGTAGTCATGAGAAACAGTCTCCTTAAAATACAGGTACATGTTGAGTGGATTGGGGCATTCACCAGAACTGGCTTCTCGCCTTTCGATCTCGTTTCCTTGCCCTGGGCTTATCAACATGTCTGTATGATGGCAACTGCAACACCTCTCTGACAGTACCCTCATCGGGTACTCTTCAAAGTCAATCGAGAAAGTCTTTGCAGGCAACCACTAACAGCCATTTCTTGTCTTCTGGGTGAACTCGCAACGAACTGATGGTGTAACGGTGTTTGTCAAGCAGCCGTTGAATCGCGTCTAGATTGTCAACTTTGACCCACTCTTCAAATTGCTCAGGCTGGGTGTAGCGCAACATGCCTGATAGACAACCTGTATGCCATCCATCCATAAAGCGATCGCCTTTAGCGAAAGACAACACAATTTCTGGATTGGTTCCCGCCGCCACTTTTTCAGCCACAATCAAAACCTGGTCAGGTTCAGAAGGATGAGAAGTCAATCCCGTGATTTTATAGTTGTATTTTTGCAGCACCCCCTTGAAATCACTCAGCTTACTGAAGACAACCCACTGTTTTAGCCGAGCCGGAACCTCGTATTTCAACCGCCCGGTTAACTCTCCAACAGCAAATCCATCTAAAAAGAGCTGCTCACCAACTTCTTGCTGCATGATGTTTCTCCTGGGGACTCAACAACTTCAGGTCTGCTAGGACTGGACTTGTGACTTTCGCTTGTGACTTTAGATATACAACTTAAGACCATTTCAGCTTCATAGCCAGGATTTAGATGTTTTTCAGTCTACCGTCCAGTGTCAATGAGGCGATCGTCCAAGTTGTCTAGAGTCCAATCAAGATTCTCTAAACTTTAAGCAGAAATGTCCTAAAAGGAAAGGGCTTCTCTAAATTTAGGTGCTAGATTTCAGGTGCCAGCTTTCTCTACCTTCCCCATCACCCCATCACCCATCTCTCGCACCTCATCGCACAATCTGCCGCATGTACTCTCCCCACAACTGCGCTGCCTGAGCACTACTGCCAGAAGTTGACGTGTTGTCATCATTACCAAACCAAATGCCCGTCACCAGATTGGAAGCAGGAACATAGCCCACAAACCAAAGGTCGCGATTGTCGTTACTGGTGCCTGTTTTGCCTGCCTCGCCCATGCCGATCGCCGCAGTCCGCCCGGTGCCACTACGGACCACACCCTGGAGGAGACTAGTCATGGTCTCTGCCACCTCAGGCTGGAGGACCGAAATATTGATCTCCGGGTCTTTCTGATAGTCGTAAATGACCCGACAGGTTTTCAGATTTTTATAGTCCTCGCAATCGCCGCTGTCGATGATGCGGTTAATGGTGTGAGGACGATTACTGACTCCTCGATTTGCCAGCACAGCAAAGGCTCCAGTGAGTTCTAACAAATCAACTTCGCTTTGCCCCAAAACCAAACCGGGCACTGGATTGAGCTTTGATTTAATACCCATTCGACGTGCCATCTGCATCACTTTGTCCAAACCCACTTGCTGGGCAATTCGTAATGCCACTACGTTTTCCGATAGTGCCAATCCGGTATACATATCTAGACTTCCCCCCCCGGCATGACAGCCGTCAAATGATTGTCCGCCCCAGTTTAATGGAGCGCAGGAGTAAGTAGAGGATGGCGGAATACCCTGTTCGATCGCCGCAGTATAAGTAAAAATTTTGAAGGTAGAGCCCGGTTGGCGAAGCGCTTGTGTAACCCGGTTAAACTGACTTTTCTGGTAGTCTTCCCCTCCTACCAACGCAATCACTTCGCCATTTTGCGAATTGAGAGTGACCAGTGCGCCCTGAAAAAAGCCTGAGCGCACACCCACGTCGTCGATCGTATTCTGTAAACTCGATTCAGCTTTGCTTTGTACCTGGGGATTTAACCCCGTCTCAATAATAAAGTTTCCTTCTTGCGCGACTTGTGCACCCAACAAATTCTCTAACTCAGTAAAGACCTGGGCGTAGTAGTAAGGTGCGATCGTGCGTTCCAATTCTTTCAGTGCTGCCGGGTTGATTTCAATACGAGAACGACGCGCACGTTGAGCCTCTTCCTGGCTGACAGTTCCTTGAGATGCCATCCGATTGATGACACGATTGCGTAATTCAACCGCGGTTTGGTAATCCCGAATCGGGTTAAAGCGATTGGGCGCAGGCAAAATACCAACCAACGTCGCCGATTCTGACAAGCTTAAATCCTTTGCTGCTTTGCCAAAATAAAACTGGGCAGCATCTTCAAACCCATACAGACCGTTCCCTAGATAGACCCGGTTGAGATAAACCAACAGCAAGAAATTTTTGCTGTAGTGAGCTTCCAGTTTGAGTGCAACGATCGCTTCTCGCAGTTTGCGTCCAGCAGAATCTTGTGTCCCAACATAGTCTCGAAACAGGCTGCGGGCGAGTTGTTGGGTCAGGGTGCTGCCCCCCTCGCGAATTTCGCCACCTCGCAGATTGGTCAACAATGCCCGCAAAACACCCAGTGGATCAACGCCTAAGTGCCAGTAGTAGCGAGAATCCTCCGATGCCATCACTGCCCCTGGCAGATACGATGAGAACTCTGACAACTGGCGTAGTTCCGCATGGGCACGATTTTGGGGAGGACGCAGTGGTGTCCCATCACGGGCATACACCCCAACAGGACCTTGAATAGAAACCGGGAGCGGTTGCACCGAAAACTTAACCCATTCAACGCCGATCGCCAAGACCGCCAACACCATCAGCCCGCTCACCCCATAGAGGCTGTAGCGCAGTGCCTGAATGTATCGGGGCGGCGGATCGACATACTGCAGTCTAACTGCAGAAGCCAACTCAGGCGGTCCTAAGGTCAAAACATCGCCATGGCGCAGTTGGGTTGCTTTGACCCGCCGTTTACCCCGATACACCCCATTCGTAGACTTTTCATCTCGAATAATAAACGGTGCCCGCAGTGGTAAACCCAAAAAATTCTTCTCATAGCTATTGCGGTTGAGCGATAAGTGAACCTGGCTCACCACCGGATTTCGCACCACAATATCGCAGGATTGCGAACTTCGCCCCAGCATGTAGCGATCGCCCAAGAGGGGATAAACCGAGGCTTTGGGGGCATCCGCATCCTGTACCCACAACTCTGGCACCCTGGAATTGGGTCGCAGTCGCAGTTGAGAAAAATTAATCTTTGCCCGAACAGTCTGTGCTGCCTGAGTAATTGACGTTAGAAGCGTCTTAGAACGACGGGGAGGCTGAGGTTGAATCATATATGAATTATTTTAAGCAAATGCCTGGGCACCCTAGCCGCATCATTGCAAATCATCTTGCCACCAAACTTCATCACTGCACCAATAAAAAGCAGATTCATGAAAAGAATGGTTAAAGATGATACAGAATCAGTGGCATACTTGCGAGGCGATCGGCTATTTTTGATACATAAGACAGGTTCATTCAGTGTGCGTGATTTCACGTAGGGTTTGGATGAGGCGTTAGAATCTCCAGCAATTTCCCTGGATGAACTTGTCTGAGGCTGGTTTATCAGTCCTCAAACACCTTTTGTGCATTGAATCATCACACTTCAGCAGCCGGGTAGAGCCAGTATCTTTTGAAACAAAGCTCTACCGGGTAATTCTCATTTTTTCTATTCAGGGTCGCGGCTATGCTGTTAAATTCGTCTAGATTCAAACCCACTGATTTTTTGGCAAAGCTGATCAACATTACAGCCCTTGCCAATACTGAAACGGCTGCAAAAATAAGTCAGACAACAGGCAGTAATCGAGCTGACGCTCAACCGACTTCACAGAATCAGACGCCTTTCACAGCAACTGCCCCTCCTCCATCGACAGCCCGTGCGGTTGCTCCCAAAATTCCTCTCGTTGCTCATCACACAGCATTCTATTTAGAGCAAGGGGCGCTTCTACAAAAGCAAGGAAACTTAGACGCTGCGGCAGCCATATACAACCAGGCGATCGCCCTTGTACCGACCTGCGTCCCCGCTTATCTAGAACTGGGAAATGTGCTGTGCAAGCAGGGTAAGGTTGCCGTTGCGATCACAAGCTATGAACAAGCCATTCGAATCGATCCCAATAACGCTGTAGCATACTCATCTCTAGGCAGTGCGCTGGAGCAAACCCATAAACTTGCTGAAGCGATCGCAGCCTACATCAAAGCGATTCGTCTCAATTCCCAAGAAACCAGAGCTTATACTCTTTTAGGCAAATTGCTCTATCGTCGAGGACGATTTACCGAAGCGATTGAGGTTTACAATCGGGCAATTCAGACGAATCCAAACAACACGGAAGCCTACACAGAGTTAGGCATGACCTTGGTGAGACAAGGGAAATTGGCAGAAGCGATCGCCCTCTTTAAAAAAGCCAATCGAGTCAACCCCAACGATGCCAGAGTTTATTTCAATTTGGGAGTTGCTTTCTATAAGCAAGAAAGTTACTCAGAGGCAATTTCTGCCTACAATCGGGCGATTCAAATTAACCCAGAAGATCCCGAAGCTTATCTGAATTTGGCAATGGCATTGGAAAAGCACAACCAACGTGCCAATGCAGTGATAGCGCTGCGTCAATCCCGCAATCTTTTTCGGAATCAGGGCAACACCCGTCGAGCCGAACGTATTGCCAAAGATCTCGCACGGATTGGAGTGTGATATCGCAGAGGGTTGCAAGTTGTTGATCGTTGTGGGCTGAAATCAATTTCAGAGTGTCGATCGCCTGCTTGATAGAACCAGGAAGCTCGATTTACGGTCGCACTTGACTGACCAATCGAGCAAAGTCCTTGAGCGTCTGAGCGTATGCATTGCCGCCAACTTGAATGAGATCATGATGACCTGCACCTTGTACCCAAAGAAATCGCTTGGGTTCATTAGCGGCTTTTAGTAGTACTTGGCTATGGGAAAAGGGAACAACTCGATCGTCGGTGCCATGAATAATCAAAATTGGGCAGCGAACTTGGTGAATTTTGCTTAGATTGTTAAATCGATCGAAAGGAAACAGAGGAATCCGAGTCATCACCACAAAGGTTGAAGTAAAGGTACCCTCCAAAATCAGCCCCGAGATCGGCTTACGAGTTGCCAGATCCACACTAGGACCCCCTCCCACCGACCATCCATAAAGCAAAATGCGATCAGGGGGAATTCGCAGATGTTGGGTGAGATAGGCATAGGCTGCATCGATATCCCGATACGTGCCCTGTTCAGAAGGATTACCCTGACTGGTGCCATAGCCCCGATATTCGTAGGCGAAGACAGAAAAGCCGATCGCCTGGATAGTTTGTAGTGTTGGCAGCACATCCCCCAAATCAGATCCATTGCCGTGACTGTAGAGCACGGTATACGTAGCTTGGGGATTGGGCAGGTGAATTGCGGAAATCTGGATTTTATCGGCAGTGGTCAGTTTCAGAATTTGGGAGGTGTCTTGATAGCTAGCCTTAGGAGGGTGAAAAATCAGCCGTTCTGAAAAGAAATAAGCAAAAATTGCCAAGGAGACGTAGATGAAAACAATCGATTTCATGAGCCGTTTAACTGACCATTCTCCCCATAAAAATTTCCCCATGTTGGTCTGATTTTAGCGTTTGGATTTTAGCGTTTTCATGTGCCTAAAGCGTCCACGCTAGTAGAGCTTGGCGGAAATCTGCCTACCATTCTGACTCCTGACTCCTTCAAAAGGGTTGCCTAACTTATGCCCCAAAGTACTAGTTTGTCAAACTTCTTTCTGCATTGAGCCTATCCAACGAATTTAAAGCGTCCAAGGCTGCCTTGATGATGTCGTTATAGGGAGGTTGGCAAACATTCACTTCTCTGGCAGTTTCACCAGAGCTGCTGAGCGTGCCGATACGTTGTCCCTTCTTCACCTGCAACATTTTTCCTTTAGCGTTGGTAATGGTGAGTACAGGGTCAGCACCATTCTGAGCGAGGCGACAGCAGTAGGAGCGATCACCCTGCATAAATTCAGCACTTGCAATTTCGGCACAGGCGACTTCAGCATATGAAGATGGCTCAGGTGTTTGCGTGCGTCTTGCCCCGATGAGTTCCAGTTGCAAAGAGATTTCGCCATTCCATTCTTCGGTTCGCAAGCGATAGGCAATATCAAGGTGTTTGGGCAGGGGATAGTAATCTCCCCAACGCCATGCGATCGCCGACATCCGCTCTGCCATACCGTTTGACTTGCCATGCCCCCGACTTAAAGTAAGTTTCAGATGCCCTTTGCCGATCGTCCGTTGATCCACCACATGGACATTGGCAGTCCAGAAAACAGGATCAGCATTTTCGATACCGCAAGGATGTAATGCATCGATTTGCTGGTACAGACCAAAGGTCATTTGATCTAGAGTTGCTTGGGCATCGACTGTGATTAGCGGTTTCAGATGCTCTGGGTCAAGTTGCCGATGGGCAAACTCGCGCAACCGAGATCGCAACGCTGCAAAATTTTCTGCCTTGAAGGAGAATCCACCCGCTGCCCGATGCCCACCCTGTTTTTCGAAGAGATCTTTACAATATTCCAGCGCTTCAAACACATGAAATTCGGGGATACTGCGGGCAGAGCCGCGGATCATCTCCCGGTTTTCATCTTCGTAAGTGCAGATGAATACGGGTACGCCGTAGCGTTCTACCAAGCGCGAGGCAACAATGCCAATCACGCCATGGTGCCAGCCGGGATGGACGAGTAGCAATACTCGATCGTCCTGAGCACGAGTCGGGGTTTCTTCACACAGAGCGATCGCTTCTTGCTCGATCTGAACACACAATTCCTGGCGTTTTTGGTTGATTTGTTCGCATTGCATTGCCCGTTCCAGGGCAACCCCTTCGTCGTCAGTCGTTAGTAACTCAATCACCACCTGAGGATCACCAATGCGACCGACTGCGTTGATGCGAGGACCAAGTCGAAAGCCGATCGCCTCTGGTTTCAGCGTTCTGGCTCCACTCAACCCTGCCACTTGAATAAGTGCCTGGATGCCTGCCAAGCGAGATTTTGGTAACAGTTTCAGACCTCGCTTGACCCAACGACGGTTGACCGCAGTGAGGGGTGCCAGATCCGCGATCGTCCCTAGGGTAAACAATTCCAGCAGCGGCGTACTGAGTCCCTGCGCCTTGTCCAAGCTCTGCGCCAGGGAAATTGCCAGAATATAAGCCACGCCAACCCCAGCGAGACCGCGATAGGGAGACCATTCGGGCAACTGTTTGGGGTTGAGAATGGCACTGGCGTTGGGCAACACAGGCGGTAAGTCGTGGTGATCGGTGACGATGATATGCATCCCTAGTTCACGGGCACGGGCGATCGGCTGATGGGCAGCAATACCGTTGTCTACCGTCAGGATGACCTGCACCCCTTCTTCGTAAAACTCTTCTACAATGCGCTGGTTGATCCCGTAGCCTTCACTCATACGACTGGGGATGGCGTAGTCTACCCGGGCGCCCAGGGCACGCAGTGCACGGATCAGCAGCGCAGTGCTGGTCATGCCATCCGCATCGTAGTCACCACAAATCGCGATTGCCTGATTTTGATTGATGGCATTAATCAACAGTTCCAGACTCAGGGGCAAATCCTGAAAGGCTTCCAATGGTGAGGGGAGTTCTTGAGCTTCTGGCTGAAGAAAAACTTTTGCCTGCTCAGGTGTGCAGATGCCCCGATTGAGGAGAACCTGCGCCAACAGAGGGGATAGCTCGGTTGCCTGGACAATTTGGGCAACGTCTTCCGGTTGAGCTGGAAAAATTTGCCAGCGCTGATCGGGAATCTTGGTCAAAGCGGAAGGGCTAGTCGGGAAATTTGCTGGGGAAGATGTTGGCTCTAAATGCGCTGTGGATGCGTCGAGGGGATCGCTGGTGGTGGAACCTGACAAATTCATGGTGGATGACACGATTAGTAAGCAATGACGCGACCGTCGTCTCGGATGTAAACTGCCCGATCTCCCGGTGGAGTATACCCGGGACGCAGTTCGATTCGCAGCGTACGCTCGTTAAGCTTGGAGAGGCGAGATCGCAGCGGCAAAGCCGTCACATCCCAAAACAACACTGAGACGTTCGGTTCGGTGCCGCCCCCCAAGTCAAACTCCACTTGTTGCCCCGGTCGCAACGGTAGGGCATCTGTTCCGTAAACTTTCTGCAACTCCACCAGACTGGCAGTTTGATTGATCACCTGAATGGTAATGCGTTGTCCTGGAGTGAACTCCAAACGGGTGGTTTGGCAAGTTTTCCCCGAGCAGGTTCCAGCGGTTGCCTCAGAGAGGGGCAGGGTGACGCTGGTTAAAAGCACGGTGATTAAACAGGCGATCGACCATCGTTTAGACATTTCAGCCTCCCCGAACCCAACTGGTTAACAGATTACTCCCAATTATTCCCTGAAATCGGTGGATCGATGACGAAAAATGCAGAGGAGAGGATTGCCTCATCCATTTGCCTAAATACCGACTACCATTTGATTTTGCTCCAATTATTGCTGGGTCAAAATGGAAATTGAGCCTTATATCGATCCTGTAGAGATTGCGTAACCAGTTTATCTTTTGTGAGATAAACGGTAGGCTTTTACTGAAAAAAATCGAATATGTTGTTCCTTCTAAGCATGTGGTCATGATTTCGACTCGGCGATCGCGGCAAGTTCTCCATCTGTCCAAACGAAGCTATATCTTCGCCAAGTCAACAAAACCTCAGCAAAAGCGCTGGTCTCACTGGTTTTTAGCTGTGGCACTTCCTTTGAGCCTGTGGATTGGTTATCGACAATTGGGTAATCGAATCGAGCAACCCCAAGCGCTTTTGGTTTTGGGGGGATCGCTACAACGAGAAAAATTCGCCGTAAAATTTGCTCACCAACATCCCAATTTACCCATCTGGATCTCGTCAGGCAGTCCCAGAGAGTACGCTGAATGGTATTTTGCTGAGTCGGGGATCGCACCCGATCGATTAAATCTGGATTATCGGGCGATCGACACGGTCACCAATTTCACAACGCTGGCAGACAAACTCCAACAACGAGGAATTCACAGCGTTTATTTGATCACATCTGACTACCATATGCGACGGGCTGCGGTGATTGGAGAAATTGTCTTTGGTAGTCGAGGTATCTTTTTCAAAACCGTCCCGGTGCCCTCCCACAAAGATCCAGAGTCGATCGAAAAAGTGCTCCGCGATGGAGGTCGAGCCATCCTTTGGGTCACGACAGGTCATACGGGAGCCCGATTCGTGGAAATGTTTTCCAAGAGATAAAATTTGTAAAGCAACCTTAACTCTGCTTTCGTAGGGGGATCGCTGTTCTCGCTACCAATTGGTTGTAAGGGCGCAAAGTTTTGCACCCTTACCATAACAGCCGTATTTGTCCCAAAAGTATTGAGACCTTGAACGATGTAGTCCCAGATTGGGTTGACTGCAATCGTCCAAAGCCCATCGTCCAAAGCTCTAAAGCAGAACTTCAGATATGGAAAAAGAAACGATCTTCTTACCCCCCCCAAACCTTCTGGAGAATCGTTTGAGGATCGATATCAGATATTTTCCCGGTCAAAGATTGAATACCGACAAACCGATCGCTCGCAGGCAACAATTTTTTTGGATTTTCCGAACCAAATAATGCCAGCGTGAACGTCTGAGTTGCGACTGCCAGATGCATTGCCACACCAACCGGGCAGAGTACTAGACTGGCACCTGTAATAATCGCTGCCAGTTTGCCCAGATCTGCCGGAGAAGTCACCTTCAGATTGGGGTTAGATTTGAGCAGCGTTGCCACTAACTCTTGTTCGGCTGGAGTTTGTACCAAAACGATCGGCATATCGGGCTGCCGTCGCTGAAAATCTTGAATGATACTTTGCCAACTCTGAGCTGGATAGTGGCTATCCGCCCTTTTTCCAGCCTCTATCTCACCCGTTCCCCCATCGATCAACAAATATCCCTGACCTGCAATTCCCAGGCGTTTTTGCTCAGCTTCTGCCCAAGTAATATCTCTAGCGGGCACACTGATTGCCAAATCAGGACATTGGGTCTGGATATCCAAACCTTTTAATAGATCATGGTACATACAAGCCGCATACTGATCCGACTTTTGAGGAACTGTTTGGGTCAAAAACAACTGATCACTGCCACCAACGTAGCCAAGCCGACTGGGAATGCCAGTTAGCCAAAGCAAAAAACCGGTCATCCAGCTTCTTTCGAGAGAAATCGCCGCATCGAACTCTCGCTCTCGGATCATGCCCAGCAGATTTCCCCAATCTGCTAAACTGTTTCGCCCTTGAAAATCAAACGAAATCGTCCGGTACACCGACTTGCAAACGCGGTATGTACCCATTGCCCTCGGTTCAACCACGACATCAATTTCAGCATTGGGATAAGCCTTTTTCAGGTCATCCAGCATTGGAAATAAGAGAATTTGATCCCCAATTCCACCAGGGACAAGGGCTAGGATTCGCATAAATGGATAGTTATACTCACTGGCTCCAGAGTGTATTTTAGTGGAATTATGGGACTGTGCTTGTTTAATCAGAAATTCCCCATAAAAAATTTTCGGATGATGAGTGAGAATCTTGATGCAGCAAAATCTTGATACAAACGCTTTAGCCCAGTCGCTACAGTGAATATGCGAAATAACTGGGAAACTGCGGCATCTGTAACTGAAACTATGAACCTGTCTAAGAAGCCTGCTGATTTGCCTCGTTCCTGGTTTTGGCTAGGAATAATGGGTATTTTTTTGGCATCTCTATGCCTCCGTTTTTGGGGTTTGGGACGCTTTAATACACTGGTCTTTGATGAAGTTTATTACGCCAAATTTGCCAACAATTACCTGACCCAGACCCCTTTTTTCGATGGGCATCCGCCACTCAGCAAATACATCATTGCGCTGGGCATGTGGCTGGGTGAGCAATTGCCGTTTGGTCACGATGCAGTCAATGGGTTGACGGGTTCATCCCACACTCCCTGGAGCTATCGCTGGTTGAATGCGCTGACAGGTTCTCTTATCCCGTTGGTGATTGTGGGTCTTGCCTACCAGTTGGGTCGTCGTCGCAGTTATGCGCTGATTGCAGGCTATTTAGCAGCATTGGATGGGATTTTTTTGGTGGAGTCTCGTTATGCCCTCAACAATGTATATTTGGTCATTTTTGGCTTGTTGGGGCAATGCTTTTTCCTGCTGGCACTGGATTTTTTAAGTGTCAAGCCTGTTCGTATCGTTCAGCCGAGTTGGCTGGTCAATGCCTGTTTGCTGATCTCAGGGATTGGGTTTGGGGCTTCCGCATCGATTAAGTGGAACGGGCTATGGTTTTTGTTTGGGGCTTATCTGGTCTGGCTGGCGGGTTGGGCAGTGCGCTGGTTTGAGGCATGGATAACAACGGGAACACTGGCGATCGCCTCTTTTGGTCAGAATGACGTTGCTGCCCCCCATCCCCTCAAGTTCCTGACTCGAATTCATCCGATTCAAATCATTTTGTTTTGGGCGATCGTGCCCGCATTAACCTATTACCTGGAGTGGATTCCGCATTTGCACCTCAATCCGGGTACAACCTTTTGGGACTTGCAAAAGCAAATTTTGTTGTATCACGAAAAAGTTGGCAATGGACCGACAGTCCACCCCTACTGTTCCAATTGGTATAGCTGGTTGCTGATGATTCGCCCGGTTGCCTATTTTTACGAGCGGGCGATATCGCTTTCTGATCCGGTCCCTTCGGGAGGTCCACCGATCGCGAATGGCACAGAAAAGTTTATCTACGATGTCCACGCGATTGGAAATCCCTTCCTATGGTGGTTTTCGACCGTAGCACTCATCTTATTGATTCTGTTTCTGATTACACATGTCCAAAACTGGCAGGCACAAGTTGCCCAAAGCAAAGCGGCAAGGGAACTCTGGCAAGGCACAACGCTGCAAACCACGCAATTTTGGATCGGGCTATACTTGCTCCTTAACTATGCTGCAAACTTAATTCCTTGGATGAATGTGAGTCGTTGTACTTTCCTGTATCACTACATGGGAGCGTCAGTGTTTGCCTTGCTGGCATTTACCGGATTTCTCGATCGCTGGCTGTCCAGTTCCCAAATCCACCTCAAAAGGCTGGCATGGGCTGCTTTGGGAATCGTGCTGGTTTCCTTCTTGTTCTGGCTACCCATTTATCTGGGATTGCCCCTTTCGCCCCTAGGGTTTCGACTCCGCATGTGGTTACCTACCTGGATATAGGCAATTTACTGCGAGATTTCGACAACCAGGCGAGACAAGGGACTGTCCATGGGCTGATTGTGCAACACCATTGTCGTGCTGGTGTTTGACTGGAACCCAATGCGCTCATAAAAGTGCTGCTGATGGGTCGTCATGAGATAGACACGCTCGACTCGGCTCATATGGGGGTGACTCAATACCGTTTGTACAAGTTTGCGCCCCAACCCTGCCCCCTGGTAATTGGGATGGATCACTACATCCCAAATGGTGGCGCGATAGATGCCATCGGATGTTGCGCGAGCAAACCCAATCAGCCGATCTCCATCCCAGGCTGTGACCACGGGTTTACTATTGGCGATCGCGACAGCAAGGTCTTCTAACCCTCTTTCCTGTGCCCAAAATGCAGTGACCTGAAATAACTTTTGTAGTTGCTGCAAATCGACATAGGTTAACCCCTCATGAAACTGAATATGACGGCAATCCATCCTCACTCAATCTCTCCCTAATGCAAAAGCGTTGTATGCCATTTTCTTGTCTTTTATTAGACAATCCGAGCATTTTCAGAATCGTCTTCTGGGATACGAGACCTATCTTTGTTAAGAAAAATCACTTCATCCAACCATAATTCAAAATTCTGAAGAGACGACCGGGAAAATTGCCCCTTTGTTGTAAATCCATAACATAACCCACGGGATAGGCTGAAGTCGGTTAAAGGTCTTTTGGAACCACGACAACTTCTGGAATGCGCTAGGGTAGAGGGAAAAATGCCTGTATTGGGAGACTTTTGCCTGGGAAAACGTCAAGTTTAAAGTCCACAATGTATTCTGAGTTCTGGTAGTGAGTGTGTGGTTATGTCCAAGCCTTTTAGTTCACCGCGTCGTTCCAAGCAACCGGTTATCTCCCTGAATCGTCCTGGTCATCAACGGGGACGATCGCCCTTTATCTTATTGTTGCTTGTGCTTTTGTGGAGTGCCTGCATGGGGTTTGGGTTTGCCTGGGCAGCTGAGTTGCCCGCTCGTCCTGCTCAGCTTTCCCCCATCGTAGCGCCCCCCCTCCCTGCAGCGAAGACGATCGCGCAAGTGAATGACGAGATCGGCACAGTTGATGTTATTCCCCAAAAACATCAATTGGGCAAAGAACTCTATCTCGAAAACTGTGCCTCTTGTCATGTTGGCGTTCCACCAGAAGTGATGCCCACTGCAACTTGGCTCCAACTTATTCAGGACGTTCAACATTATGGACAGGAGCTGCAACCCTTGGTTGATCCTACTCGATTACTGGTGTGGAATTATCTGCGATCGTTCTCTCGCCCTTACCTGGACACTGAAACCACTCCCTACCGCGTTGCCGACTCCCGCTTCTTTAAAGCCCTACACCCTAAAGTTAAATTTGCCGACAAACCGAAATTAGAAGGCTGTGTCACCTGCCATGTGGGAGCTAAACAATATGATTTTCGTAGTCTGACGCCAGAATGGCAGACAGCTCCTTGAAATGGGAGCGTATCCAAACAGCGACAGAGTCATGAGACTGGCAAGGGGTTACGGAGATGCGAAGACGAGGGAACCTAGATGCTTCCAAAATTGCAAATCCCAATTAAAAACCCCGAAATCTCGTCAGATTCCGGGGCGATCGTGGTGTCATTGTGAGTAAGGTTTTAGGAGCCAGCTGGCTCCTAAAAACCGTTCAGAAATCAGGTCAGAGATCAGGCTTAGCTTTCACACCATACAGTTAAGGTTCAAGCAACTTTAACTCGGGGTGCCAAGGTGGTGAATCCATTGTCCCAAGCCTTGTGATCTGGCATACAAAACAGAGCTAGAAGAGCTTCTGTTTTGTACAAGAAAGCTTACGCTTGATCAACGCCTTTCTTAACGCCGTCTTTGACATCTTCTTTGGCGTGGCGTGCTTGTGCTTCGACTTGCTTTGCCTTGCCTTCAACCTGATCTCCGGGATCACCAGTTACTTTACCAACTGCTTCCTGGGCTTTACCCTCGACATTTTTGGCAGTCGCTTTGGCTCTTTCTTCGAGACTCATAATTCCTCCTAACCTGTAAGGCTTAGATTTCAGCTAGGCATTCCTTTAAGACGGTTTTGCCTGGGTGGCAGCTGGAACAAAGGTGAAAACGATCGGTTGCACTCGTAAAAGTGAGTTCCTTCTCGCTGATTCACTGGATTTCAACTGCTACTCTTCTAAGTTAGAAACAATGTCTGGTTTGCCCCTCTTTCAGAGGATGCATTTGACTGAGTCAGTTTCTATGCCTTTATGGTGAGAATGGTTGGGCAAATTTTCGCGATCGTCCCAGTCGAAGTAATGCCAGCAGCCAAGGCAAGCGCTACACTAGGGTTCGGTCAGGCAGGTTGCCCGGTGCAGGCGAGCGATAGACGATATCCCTTTGCTGGTAAGAAATTTGGTTGGTCAACAATGGATTCTGTAGAACAAGCCACCCCAGAAATCATTCGACGTATTCACCAACTTCGACAAAAACTCCAGGAAGCCAGCTATGCTTACTATGCACTGGACACTCCCATCATGGCGGATGCCGTCTATGATCAGCTTTATCGCGAATTACAAGACCTGGAAACTCGCTTTCCTGAGTTAATTGCGCCCGATAGCCCGACTCAGCGGGTGGGCGAACGCCCTGCCAGCCAGTTCACTTCAGTGCGCCACAATATTCCGCTCTATAGTTTAGAAAATGCTTTTAATGCGGCTGAACTCCAGGCATGGCAGGAGCGCTGGCAACGGCAGCTATCTTCCCTTGAAATTGCAGAACTCAAAGCTCAAACCGTTGAATATGTCGGCGAACTGAAAATTGACGGTTCTGCTTTGGCATTAACTTACGAGCATGGGGTATTGGTGCGGGGGGCAACCCGTGGCGATGGGGTGACCGGCGAAGAAATTACCCAAAATGTGAAAACGATTCGATCGATTCCCCTCCGCCTCAAAATCGACAATCCTCCCCCTGTTGTAGAAATACGAGGCGAGGCCTTTCTACCCCTGGATGTGTTTCAGCAAATCAACCAGGAGCGAGAGCAGGCTGGCGAACCGCTATTTGCCAACCCTCGCAATGCCGCTGCCGGCACCTTACGCCAGTTGGATTCACGGATTGTGGCAAAGCGCAGACTCGATTTTTTTGCCTATACGCTGCATCTGCCTGGAAGCGAAGCGGGACAAACCGTAGTCAGTCAACTTTCTCTGCTCAATGCAGCGCCTGCCCCAATCCCCTCATCTGAGCACCCAGAACCGGGCCAAAATGTGCCTGATCCGTCATCGCAATGGGACAGTTTGGCATGGCTACGAACCGTAGGGTTTCGGGTCAATCCCCATCGCAAACTGTGCCCGTCGATCGTTGCAGTCCAGGAGTTTGCAGACTATTGGGAAGTAGAACGGGTGAATCTGCCCTATATGACAGATGGGTTAGTGGTGAAACTCAACTCGTTGGCGTTACAACAGCGGTTGGGCTTTACGCAAAAATTTCCCCGTTGGGCGATCGCGCTAAAATATCCAGCAGAGGAAGCTCCTACGATCGTAGAGCGCATCAGTGTGAATGTGGGCCGAACAGGAGCTGTGACGCCACTGGCAGAAATGCATCCAGTGCAACTGGCAGGTACTACGGTTTCGCGGGCAACGTTGCATAACCGCGATCGGGTTGCAGAACTCGACATTCGCATCGGTGACACGGTGATCATCCGCAAAGCTGGCGAGATTATTCCCGAAGTGGTGCGAGTGCTATACGAGTTGCGCCCAGAGAACACCAAACCGTTCCAGATGCCAACCCATTGCCCGGAATGCAACCAACCCCTGGTTAAAGCCGAAGACGAAGCAGTGACCCGTTGTGTCAATTCCTCTTGTCCAGCAATTTTGCGAGGTTCCCTGGTGCATTGGGCATCGCGGGATGCGTTGGATATCAACGGACTCGGGGAGAAATGGGTCATTCAACTGATCGAGAATGGTTTGGTACATTCGGTGGCAGATCTCTATGAGCTAACAGTGGAGCAGTTGTTGACCCTCGATCGCATGGGGCAAAAGTCTGCTCAAAATCTGGTCACCGCGATCGCCCAATCGAAATCTCAGTCCTGGGCACGGGTGCTCTATGGATTGGGAATTCGCCATGTGGGCAGTGTCAACGCGCAGACGTTGAGCGATCGCTTTATCCAAGTAGATGAGTTAGCCCAGGCAACCGTGGAAACCATTTCCGCGGTCTACAGCATTGGTGCCGAAATTGCTCAATCCGTTTACCAGTGGTTTCAAAACTCCGCCAATCAAGCCTTGATCCAACGCCTCAAAACTGCAGGGGTCAATTTCCAGGCAGAACCGAAACCTCAAACTACTGACACGTCATTCACGGGCAAAACGTTTGTGGTCACTGGCACCCTCCCCACCCTGAAACGGGATGAAGCAAAAGAACTCATCCGACAGGCAGGCGGAAAAGTCACCGATTCGGTGAGTAAGAAAACTGATTATCTTCTGGTCGGTGAAGACGCTGGCTCTAAGTTGGAGAAAGCCCAGGCACTTGGCATTCCCCAATTGACGGAAGCAGAATTTCTGGCGTTGTTGAATCCTTGAGGACAGCGATCGCTGCGATTCCCATTCAATTCAGTGACTTTTCATAGATGCGATAGGTTTTGTAAATCGTGCCACCAGATGCTTCGATCAGCTTGCGAGACGGCAGATTGTCTTCATAAACCCAGGAAAGCTCAGCCCGCTGATAGGGTTTTCCTTTTCGAATGCCGCCCATCATGCCCAGATAAATCAGCCCCAACGGTACCATCTTGCGGCGATATTCCGGCAAGGAGCAAATGGCAATGACTCGCCCCTGATTAATTTGGCGGCGATACCAGAGAAATTTGAGAATGCCCAACCAGTCAAGTTTGCCATTGACGCGCTTCAGCGGAATGTTGTAATCGGGTAACCCCATCCAAAAACCAATCATTTCACCATTGTATTCGGCGATCGGAAACACATCGGGATCAACCAGATCTTGCAAAGACTTTGCTTCTTCTAAAAATTCTTCCAGGGTGCGTGGAGTCGAACTCCAGTTATTGGAAAAAGCCTTAGTAAACAGGTGATAGAGGCTAGTAGCATCTTGGAGGAAGTCCTCTCCCTTGGTATGTAAGGGACGAAAGGTAACTCCTGATTTCAGAGCGATGTGATAGCCTTTCTCAAATTCGGGAGGCAGGGGTTGATCGAGTCGAAAGTTATAAGCATAAGCATCTTTGGCTTTGTGCCAGCCAGCCCGATCCATAAATTCTGGATAGTAGGGTGGGTTATAGGGCATCATCACCATGGGAGGTGTGTCGAAGCCCTCGACCAGAAACAGGCAATTATTATGGGTAGAAAGATCGATCGGTCCTCGAACCTGGGTCATGCCCTGGCTACGTAACCAGTCACAAGCAGCATTGAGCAGGGCTTGGGCAACTTCAAAATTGGGAACACATTCAAAGAAGCCAAACAAGCCAATTTTTTTCCCTTCGCGTTCAATGAGGCGATCGTTGACCGCTGCTACAACTCGTCCCAGGGGGATTTTAGATTTTGGATTTTGGATTTTGGCTTGAGGTTGATTTGCAGTTTCTTGCTCGATAGCGATAAATTGCTGCAGCCGACCGTACTGAAAGAAAGGATTGCTAGGAGCAAACTGTTTGGCGATGCTACTTCTCAAGGGAGCAACCCAATTCGGATCGTCAGCATAAACTCGATCGGGAACCCGAAGAAATAATTCCTGATCGTCCGAACTGGTCACTACGCGAATTTCCGTTTGCAGATTTTGCGTCAATCCCATAAAAGCAACCCTTCAAAATATCGAAGGGATGAAAGACGACGCCTCATCCCTCATCCCTATTTACAGGTCTTTGAAACGATTATGCGCTAATGGTCGGTGTATACATCAGATCGCGAACTTTGACCATCGCATTGACCAACCGATCCATCTCTTCTTGCGTGTGGAGTGCATTGGCCGTGATACGAATTCGGGGTTTGGCGATGAACCAGATAGGGGAAACCCAGATGCCAAAGTGATCCATCAATTCTCTGGCGTAAAGTTTGGGATTTACTTCGGAGGGGAGAATTACGGGCACCACGTTGGTTTCACCGATCGGATCAAACCCTTCTGCGGAAAGGCGCGATCGCAAGTAGCGAGTGTTGTCTTGCAGTTGGGTTACCAGAGCCGGATTTTGACGCACAATGCGGATACTCTCTAGCGCCGCTGCGGTCGTAGGCGCAGGGAGCGAAATGGTTCCAATGGAGGTAGGAGACACATTCAACAAGGGTTTGAGTTCTGCCACATGGCTGCTAATGGCAGCTCCAGCAGATGCCGCGAACTTAGAGAAGGTGGTCATAATCAGCGGCACCACTCCCCGCTCAATCGCATCTTGGGGCAACATATCGAAGTATTCATAGATACCTCGACCCGTTGCACCGAGCGCACCACTGGCATGGGCCTCATCCATCAACAACACACTACCTTCGTAGTTCTGCATGACATCAAGCATGTCTGGCAATGGGGCAATATCGCCATCCATTGAGAAAACAGCATCTGAGACCACCAGAATGCGATCGTTCGGACGCACATAACGCTGAAGTTTGCGCGCCAGATCTTCCATATCGCAATGGCGATAGGCGCGCACCCGCACTCGTGGGCTATGTCCAAACAGCTTGCCAGAACGAGTACCCGCATTCGCGATCGCCGAGACAATGCAACCATGATTCAGAACATCAGTCAAAATCAGCGTTTCCCGCGTGTGCTGGAAGTTGGGCACCGGGATAGCGAGATGACAAAATGCATCCATCAGCGCCTGCATTGCCATCCACGCATTCAAAAACAACTGAGTATGCGGCAGATGTTTAAAGGCAGAAATTTCTTCTTCCAACTGTCGATGCAAATCAATGCGCCCACTCAAAACTGAGCAAGAGCTATTCGAGGTGCCGTATTGCTCAATGGCATTAATTGCTGCCTGCTTCACCTCTTCTCGACCAGTCAAACCCAGCACATCATTTGTACAGAAAGTCAAAACCACTCGGCGCTTGCCGGTTGACGCTTCCTCAATGTCAACCAAATTTCCCTGCCTACCATGACAGATGTACTCATCCGGGTCAAGCCCGCTTTCGTACCAGCGCTGGACGTACTCCTTGACAACTTGCACAGTAAACTCCTCTCACCTTATTTCTAGATAGCCTATCGCTTTTGGCTCAATCGTATAATTTTCTGGCAAGAAACCTTTTAACCAGCCCTGATACAAAACTGGATAGAAGACTTTACCGTATTCACAAGTGCACTAACTGAACCAGACCACTCAAACCAAAAGCCCCGAACCTGAGCGGGATACCAGTAGAGAGTTTGGAGGTACTTGGTGTTGAGAGGTTGCATCATGCGAGTTGTCCTCATCCTACTGAAACTCTCCAGTTAAGTCAGTTTGACTCGAAGCCATCGCCTTGTGAGAGGAGACAGGTTCTTTCGTACTGGCGTTCCCATTACCAGAAGTTTGCTCAGATTTTTGTTGAAATAGCTCATATTGCCGGATAATCAACCGCTGTAGAGCAATAATGGCCGGGTTAATCTCTACGTAACGGCGAGTGGGGCGCTCCAGATACCGCTTTTGCTCACTTTCCATCATTTCAATATCTTGATCCAGAAACTTGAGCAAAACGAATCGGCGCAAAACGTTTCTGAGAAGAGGTTTGAGCGGATTCAGTAACCATTGAGGTAACCGGACTCTAAAGAAAAAGAGCGCGAAAGAACGACTCTCAGAGGGACCCACTGGTAACCGCATCAGATACAGAGAAGAGACTCCCTGAAGTGTGCTGTGATAATGGGGATAGTGATATTGCACAGAGATTGGCAAAGTGGTGACCGTATCTGCTTGTTCAGCTAGTCCCAAAAATTTTGCCAATCGCCCTTTATAGGAAACTTGATACTCAGCACAAATCGAGGCTTCGGTTTCACACAAACTGAGCAAAACTGGGTTAAACCAGCCCTGCAATTTTTGATGCAAAAAACCATGAAAAACATCCATTGCATTTTCATTGCAAATGGAAAAATGGGCACCAAGTCGAGCCGTGACAGAAACATCCAGCCAGCCTGGCTGCTCAAATTCTACGACATGAGGAGGTTGGCGAATTTCTGCCAGAGCTGGATCACCTGGAAAAATCCAGATTAAACCATATTTTTCCTGGATTGGGTAGCTGCGTGCCTGTGCACAAGGCAGCTTTTGCCCAGCTGGTAAGTAAGGGATATTAACACAGTCCCCTTTGCCATCAAACTGCCAGCCATGATAACGACAAGCAATCGTTTGTCCTTGCACCTCACCTTTATGAAGGGCGACCCCTCGATGTGGACAGGCATCCTCTAAAGCGTGGAGTTGCCCTTCATCATCGCGGTACACTGCAATCGCCTGCTGCCAAACCGAGACGGGTATCACTTCGCCGGACTTTAACCGATATCCCCACTCTACCGGATACCAGTAGTCAGCATTGATGCCTACTTCCCGAACAACATTGCGAACTGCCTGACTTTTCAAGGTCGTAGCCAGTTCCATTCCAATCTCCTCACTCACCTGAATCATTCAAACACTGACAACCGTAGGAACACGGTATGCTAGTACACTCTGCCAGCATTTATACATTCACTCCACTTATCACTGAGAGAGGTGGGATTATCCTACCCACTATCGGAAAATATTTATACCCACTCATTCCCTAAAACTTGTCTCTAATTTGAAAAACTTTACTTGCAGTGCATGATAGCACTTAAACTTCCCTTACAAAAGTCTCACATCGGGTGGTCATGGCACTTGTATGCAGTCACCAAAGTGCCTGAAAAGTCTTTTCTAAAGGCTATTTCGATTGCATTAAGGCAAGCTGCGATCTCCCTTCCAAGCAGCGGTCACGATACTCATCCCTAATCGGCTTGGGACTAGATTAAATCATTCTGCCCTACCCACCTTATGACTGCTTGAGGTCGATCGGATCAGACAAGTCGTAATATGTCAGACTGGCTTCAATATCTAGGAAACCATTTCCCCATTCCAACGTGACTGCGATCGCATCTCCCCCAAAATCTCTGAAATTAATCACTTTGCTGGCGGCAGGGTCTTTGACCACAATGGTGGGCGGCGTTGTTGCCCCGATTTTGCCAGACATGGTTCAACAACTTCATCTAAACCCTGCAATGGCAGGAAATTTGGTCAGTTTTCACTGTTTGACGATCGCACTTTTCAGCCCTCCCTTGGGTATTTTGGCAGACCGCATTGGTCGATTACGAGTTTTAGTGCCGTCACTCCTGTTGTATGCCGTGTTTGGTGTAGCAGAAGCCTTTGTCTCAGATATTGTGCCTCTTTTACTGCTACGGGGATTGTTAGGCGCTGCCAGCGGTGGCATTGCCGCAGCTAGCTTAGGTTTACTGACAAGTTTGTATGAGGGAGAAACCCGCACTCAAGCCCTGGGATATGCCACCAGTAGCTTGACGATCGCAGGAATTCTTTTCCCGCTACTAGGAGGAATTGTAGGCGCGACCCATTGGCAATGGACATTTGGGTTATACGCGGTTAGCATCCCAATGGCATTTTTAGCCAGTGTGGTTTTACGAGAAAAGCGATCGACCTCGCAACCCCGCAAAAACAAAGCTAATGATAAATTGCGGCAGGTTTTGCAACAACCCCAAGTCCTTTTTATGTTGCTATTGGTGGCGCTGTGCTCCGTTATCACCTACGCAGTCATTATCTACACACCGCTCTACCTCAAAACGGCGATCGGAGCTGGACCTGTTTTGAATGGGATTTTTCTAGCCTCGCGAGCGGTGGGTGCTGCAACGGTTTCAGCCCTGGGTACGAAATGGCTAATTCGCCGCTTAGGTAGCCAGAAGATGGTCGCAGTAGGCTTTCTCCTAATGGCACTGACGTTATTAACGATTCCCGTTTTAAATCAAATTGGCTGGATTTTATCGGCAGCGATCGTTTTTGGCGTTGGGCTAGGCATCACCTTGCCCAGTCTCTACGGCTGTTTAGCAGATCTGGCACCCGAACATCTGCGTTCTAGCCTGCTCGCGTCTGGCACTGGTGCAGGTTTTTTAGGACAGTTCCTCTGTCCCATTTTGCTGGCTCCAGTTGTCCACCCTCACAACTTAACGGGGGTTTTCTATACCACAGCTGGCATTGCTGTCATCGTGGCGATCGTGATGTTGGTGAAAGAAAAATGGGGTAGAAATCCCGAAGGATGAAGCAGAAACATCGGGAGTTCTTGCCCTGAAATATGGACTAAGCCTCTACCGGCAACCTAATTTCTTGCGCAACAGTGAGACCCGATAAAAAATTTCGGTCCTCGCTGATATGAGGAAATTTGAGCTGAGAATCGGGAACGCCTTTTTCAAGCTGGCGCTGGCGCAAGATCGCAAAACTGCCTGGGGCTAAAATTCGCAAGTAGGGCGCAGGAATCGCATCACGGCGACTAATTTGATAGTGGGTATTAGCTTCTTGCAGTCTCCGGTCAAAACTGGCTAGAAATGCCTGAGGATCGGGGAGAACCGCATGGGGTGAGAGTTCAACACACGCGAGATAACGCGCTGGAAAATCGCAATCTGAAAGGGTAACGCAAAAGTCCTCTAGATGTAGATTAAATTCCTGTTGCAGCGATCGCATCACCTCCGTCACGTGAGATTCCGTCGTCTTTTCTGTAGTTGAAGAAATCAATCCCCCCTGCCGATGCCGGAACACAATTAAGGGAGCCTGCTGGTAAAAACCCGTTACCTCAATCACATCGCCAATGTCGTAACGGTAAAAACCGTTGTAACTTGTGGTCAGAATCCGATAACGTTCCCCTGACTTCACTTCGGTCGCAAGCACCGTTTTGGGTTGGTCAATCTCCCACTGGTCTTGGGGAATGAACTCAAAGAAGCCGCTGTCGATCGCCAAAACACTATCATCCGAATTGACATCGGGATAGAGACTAAACATTCCTTCAGCCGAGGAGAAAACTGCCCCAAAAACGGGCGTATCGCCAAAATAGCTGGGAAATCGCTCGAAATAAAAATCAGAAGTCCCGCCACGCGCATTGGCAACAAAGGCGAGATTGGTCCATACCAATTTCGGAGTTAAGCGTCCCTCTGACTGCAAAATTTCCCGCAACTGTTTTGCCCGTGCGGGTACAGCCGACCAGCGTTTCTCTAACTGCAATCGCAAACTAGATTCCAATTCCAACCAATCCGCGATCGTCCCCTTTTCCAAATCATGAATCAGATCTTCGGCGTATTTCTCCAAGTAGTTGCAGGTTCGTAGATTCAGCATTGGAAAGTTAGCAACCATTCCCCGCATCAACGGTTCCCGCAAGGCAAATAGCAAACACAGATAATGACGAGCCACACTGCTATTCGCCTGAATTGCCGCAAAGGGATGGGCAAAAAACTGCTCATACAGCGTCCGGTTCATCCGTAACAACCCAGCACTAGCAGGACCATAGGGGATATTGCCACTGGTGTGCCCCCAGAGGGCGGGTGAGTTGGTGACCAACATTTTGCCAAACTGCAGCCCACGATCGCCCAGTGCCTCATTCAAAAAGCCCATACTCGTCAGACTTGCCTGGCGAAAAATGGCTTGCGATCGCTGCGTTGTAGGAATCAGTTTCTTTTTGCCCGTGGAGCCACTGGTCAAGGTCAAATAAACCACAGGGTCAGCCGTTAGAACATTCAATGCTCCCTGGGCAATGCGTTCGAGATAGGGTTCATAACTGCTGTAGGGCAAAATAGGTACGCGCGATCGAAACTGGTCGATGGAGCGAATTTCACCCAGTTTAAATTTTTGTCCCAGCTCAGTATTTTTTTGAACTTGAATCAGCTGACGCAAAAAACGTTCTTGAACTGCTTCAGTCTGACGCAGCTTGCGAACAAAACCTGCTTTGACGCCGCTTGCAAACGTCGTCAGCGTAGATAGCACAAAATTTGGCATGTTTTGAGGTACTAGTGGGTTGCCAAGGAGATTGCAGAGCTAAAATTTCTGGTTGCAGATTTAGTCTACCGGCCTCTTTGTTAAGAACTTGGAAAGATTAAAAAAACTTCCGTAGAACAACGGCTTGACCTCAGATAACCATTTTTTGTGACCTTAATGACGATCGTCCGGTAGGCGAATTTCTTGCTCGACTCGCAAACCTGTCAGAAATTGTCGATCTTCGCTCAGGTGGGGAAATTTGAGTTGGGAATCCGGAATCCCTCTCTGCAATTGTCGTTGCTGCAAAATGGCAAAACTGCCGGGAGCCAGTAACCGCAAGCGAGGAGCAGGAACCTGATCGCGCCGTTTCACCTCATAAGAGGTGTGAATTTCCTTCAGACGATCGTCAAATCGGCTCAGAAAGGCTTGCGGCTCTGCTAGAGATTGGTCAGGGGGTAGCTCAATATTGACCAGATAATGTGCCGGAATCACATCCTCAGATAAGGTAATGCAAAAATCAGTGAGAGACAGATTAAATTCTTTCTGCAATGCTTCGATCACTCGCGTGACATGAAATTCAGTGGTTTTTTCAGTAGTGGAAGACAACACGCCTCCCGTGCGGTAGCGGAACACTAGAATGGGTGCCCGGTTATAGAAGCCTAGAACCTCTACTACATCGCCAATGTCGTAACGGTAAAAGCCACTGTAATTGGTCATGAGAATCCGATAGCGTTCTCCAACTTTGACCTCGGTTGCCAGAACGGTACTGGGGTGGTTAGTGTCCCACTGGTCTTGGGGGATGAACTCAAAAAAACCGCTCTCGATCGCCAACACGCTGCCATCAGTGTTGACATCGGGATAAATTCCAAACGTCCCTTCGGCTGAGGAATATGCACCCCCAAACACGGGCGTATCGCCGAAGTAATCAGGAAACCGTTGGAAGTAAAAATCAGAGGTTCCCCCTCGCGCCGTTCCTAGATAAGACAGATGGGTCCAAACCGCTTGTGGGGTCAATCGCCCTTCCGTTCGCAAAATCTGCCGCAGTTGAGCCGCTCGCAAAGGATCGGGTGACCACTGTCGCTCTAGTTTGACTCGCAACTCCGGCTCTAATTTTAGCCAGTTTGCCAATTCTCCGGTTTCAATGTCCTCAATCAACTCCTCGCCATACTTTTCCAGATAGCCACACATTCTGAGCAACAGCATGGGAAAGTTGGCTGCCATGCCTCGTAAAGCTGGATTGCGCAGCGCAAAGAGCAAACATAGGTAGTGACGGGACAAACTATGGGCAGGAAGTAGCGCTTCAAACGGGTAAGCGAGCAATTGCTCAGCCAAAAATTTGCCCATGCGGATGACTCCCACACTGGCAGGTCCGTATTCAATGCCACCGCTGGTTCGCCCTAACAGATCCACAGAATTAGTGAGTAGCATTTTGCCGAAGCGAGACTTTCTGGTGCGCAGGGCATCACTTAAAAAACCAATGCTAGTCAGATTGGCTTTTCGCAAAGAATTCTGAAAGCGTTTGGTCACAGGAATCAATTTTTTGGTTCCTGTTGATCCACTGGTGAGGTTCAGGTAAACGACTGGGTCAGCCGTTAAAATGTTTTTTTCGCCTTGCGCAATCCGTTCGGCATAAGGTTCATAGCTGCTGTAAGGTAATATCGGTACGCGAGATCGAAACTGGTCGATACTTTTGATTTCTCGCAGCTTGTATTGTTGTCCTAACTCGGTATCCTGATAAGCAACCAATAACTGCTGCAAATATTGCTCTTGAGTTGCTAGCGCTTGATCCGTTTTACGGACGAAATTATCTTTGGTACGCCGCGCGAGCGCTACCAATATAGGCAGCACAAAATTTGACATTCCAACCTCACACCACTTCAGAAAAATACACCATAGTCCCGATTAAAGCTGATTTTATGGGGGACTTCAAACAGCTAACAAGGTTCTCTCGCTTGAATTCAGTCTGTTTTGACACATCCAGACGATCGTTGCCCTCCTTCTGCTTGCTTGCACTGGGGCGACCCAAAAAACTATCTATCAGATCTTCCAATTCCTGCCTGGCTGCGTCAAAATTTGTAGAATCCGGTACCAGAATCGTAAAATCAGGTTCCAGAATCATTGTGTGGGAAATGTGGAGTAAGGACGGTTCATGCCTTTATTGACCAAGTTTTTGATTGGACTTGTTTGTTGTGCGATCGGCTTCATTCTGGCAAGCCTGGTTGAATATTGGGTTCACCGCCTGATGCATGTCTCGCTTCGGTTTGGCAAACGTCATCGCGACCATCACCGCCGCAACGAAGGTCAAGGCGTTTTATGGGAGTTTCGTGACTACGTGAAAGGCACATTTATTATCATGGTGCCGATGTTTTTTTATTCCTTAGAAGCAGGCATCGGGTGGACATTGGGTGGGCTGGCTTACGCTGCTTTTTCTTCCTATGCGCATCAACTCCAGCACGAAAACCCAACCAAGTGCTTCTGGATGAAAATGCCTGTTCACTATGTCCACCACAAATACAACATGTGGCACCATAACTTTGGCTTAGGGTTGGATTGGTGGGATCACATCTTTGGCACCTATCAACCGGTGGAATGGTTAACAGAAGAAGAAACGAGTCAGCCTGTTCGAGGATATTGGCAATTGCGATGGTGGTAGGGAATTTCTTGCCAAATCCGATCAAACTGCTTGGGGATGCCCTTCTTAGAAGCCCTCTAGCTTTTGTCCCGAGCGACTAAATCGGAAGAAATTTGCTAGAGCCTCTCGCTCAACAATTTCGTATGTTATTGTTCCTACATCATTCCCTCAACATTGCTTAATCTTCAGGATGAGGAGAGTCCCTTGAGCTTTCTTAGCTATTACCAAGCAGCAAAAGCCCATTTTGTTGCTAGCCATCAGAACCCGATTAATCAGGTTCTGCATCATGGCTCAAATTTGCTGGCGATCGTGGCGGTCGTTTTGCTGTTTTATAATTGGCGGCTGACGCTGCTCTGTTTAGTGCTGACCCAAGTGTTTGCGATCGGGGGGCATTTCGTCTTTGAAAAAAATCAACCTGCCGCAGTGAAGTACCCCGGAATCACGATTCTGGCATCACTCAGTTGGTCATTTGAACGCTGGTTTGGTCTACGCCAGATTTTGGCGTACTTTAGCCGTAAATCAACACAAAATTAGCATTCATCATTTGTGTTCAACGGTTGACTGAATTGCTTGCGAGGAATGCTTTGTCTCGCCTTTCTATAAACTGTTGCCTCCATTCCTTGCGGTTTCACAGGTCATCACAGGAGAATTCATGTATCAAGGTTTATTGGTTATTGATGCTGACGCGCATAAGCTGGAAAATCCGCTCATTCTGCGGGATTATATTGAGCCAGAATATCGCGATCGCATCGGTCTGGTCGTGGACAACTTAGGCGACCAGCGCGCAAAAATTGTGGATTTTAACCCTGCTACCCAAAAAGCTGACTTTGTTCGCATGTTCCCTCAACCTCAAGGGCTGGGCAAAGGTGGATTTCGGAACCTTCATCCCGACACAACGTTGGGTGCAATGTTCAACCGGGTGCGGGTAGAACACATGGATCAAGAAGGAGTGGATGTCCAGGTAATTTATGGCACCCTCAATCTTGTATTTTCCAGTATTTTGGATAAAGATTTGGCGATCGCCCTTTGCAAGGCATACAACAACTACATTGCCGATGATTGCCGGGGATATGACAACCGCCTGAAACCGATCGGGGTTCTGCCCCTACAAGATGTCAACGAAGCTATCAAAGAAATGCATCGTTGCATTAATGAACTGGGCATGGTGAGCGTGGCAGTTGCCCCCAACATGCCGATTCCTCATCCCAAAGCCCCAGATGCTTTTCCCGATATTCGCACTTGCAAGCCCATCAGCCATCCTGATTTTCGCCCCATTTTGCAAGCAGCGGTCGATTTAGATGTGGCACTGGGTATTCATGGTGGTCCCGGTAGCTATATGGTGGGCGGCATCTCCGACCATATGGAAACCTTTGTGCTGACTCACATTTTTGTGCAGCGCAACCAACAACAGCACGCCATGGCACGCATGGTATTTGATGGCGCGTTTGAGCAATTCCCCACCTTGCGAGTCGGCTTCCTGGAAGGCGGCTGTGGTTGGGTGCCCGACCTCGCCCATGCCTTCCACGAACATTGGGAAAAGCGAATTCGTGACTTTGACCCCAAACATCCTTACCGTCCTTCGCTGATGGAATTCACGAAACTGATGATTCAGGAGCGCGGTACTCACAACAATACCAACATCATCAGCCAAGCGAAAAACCTGTTTGATTTAATGTGGACAAAGGAGCATGATCCCACCAAGATCGATGACACCAGTCTCTATGAGCACTATGATTTGCGCCATCGTGACCCGATGGAGTATTTTGAGCGGGGACAAATCTTTACTTCGTTTGAGTCAGATGATCCTGGTCCTGCCTATTTACCGATTGCCATGGGTGAGATGGGCAAACGGATTGCCTGCTTCTCTGGTGATTATGGTCATTGGGATGGGGTTCTCAAAGATTGTGTGAAGGATGCCGCTGGCGTAACAGATTACGATCGCGAATATCTGGCACTCTTGCTCGGTGGGAATGCGTTGGCCCTGTATGGCGATCGACTCCGCAACTCCTTACCGGAAAACCTGGCAACTTCTGCTCAACAAATCCTAAGTAGCGCCACCAACTAAGGGGGTAACTTGTATTGAATTGATTCGTCTCCGCTAAGTCAGTCAATTCAATTTGGGAAGCAGAATCCTCTGCTTCCCAAATTTGTCTCCAGCCCTATAAGCACTCGCAGGTATGACAAATCGTCTCGCTATTCTTCTCTAGGACCAAATACCATCTGCAACACCATCGGACTTCCACCTGCCTGGTGATACTTATCTGCCCAGGCACGCACAATCTCATCTAGTTCTTCCAATGCCTGCTCAATTCGCTCTGAAGGAATGTCCAATTCTTCCAAAACTCGCATGACACCCGCCACGCGGTCAGCCCAACCTTTCATTAAGCGAAAATAGCGCGCAGTATCTTCCACCATGATGTAGGTGCGCTCCTCTTCATCGGCAGGCGAATAAGAAGCGCGAGTCAGAGCATAGAAGGGCATCCCCCAGGGAGAATCAATGCGAGTGACCGTACCAGCGTACATCAGGCGACGTTTGATATGTTCTGCCAGAGCTTCGCTGAGCGGAGTGCGGCGATCTACGGGTAAATCTTCTTGCGAACGAGCATGCAGAAATTCGATCAGATCAAGAAACTGAAACGAGTTAATCAGTTGAGCATCCGGTAGCAAGGGAGGCAGCTTTTGCTCGATCTGGCGCTTTTCTTCTGAAGTGAGGCTGGTTCCCGGGATGCGAGAACGACCAGGTTGCCAAGGATACTGCTCTAACCAGACATAGGGAAACTGAATCAGGTAGCGAGGTTCTTGAGAACCCAGCATCTTGAGCAATTTTCCTTCAGTCAGTGCTTGCTTAACCTCTTCAACGATCGCCTTAACCCGCTTGGGTTCAATGTGATGCAAGTGCCCAGTCATCCGCAGGTTTTGATCCTGCTCCAGATAGGTCATGTAAATGGCACATTTAGCAGCAGTCGCTGCAGCATCCAGAAATGCGCCATGCCGATGCCCACTGGTTCTCATGGCGCTGAACGCAAGATAAAGCATGATCTGATCCATCGCACTGGGGCTAAGACGTTTGATCAGATCCAAATCGTTGGTCATATCAGGGGTGAAACTCCAAAGCCACTGCTTAATTACAGGGCGATTCTACAAATTTAATATAACCGCCTCATGAAATCGGATTTCTTCAGAAAGACGGATAACGGTAATACGGATGAACTTAGAGCGATCGCATCCCGATGAATTAAATACTAGACGATTTCTTCCTTGTAGTATTCCCTGAATCCAGAGTTTCTGGTCATTTTTCTGAAAAAATACCGACTTTACGAAAAAAACAAGTGAAATGATTAAGTTCTCGTGAAATTGAGATTTTTTTGTCAGAAAAGCTTTCATTTCATCTGCTTCTGTGTCTGCAATAAGTTTGCCGGACTGTCAAGGCGCAAGATTTCGTCATATACCGATTACCCATTAAAAAACGCGCTCCGTTTCGGAGCACGTTTTTTAAACGATGGCGTGAGAAAACTCTGATTTTCAGAATCAAGAAACCAGGGGCGATCGCCCCCGGCTAATCATGACGAACGATAATTTTGACTGCAATCTGTCAATTTTTAATGACCGTCAGGAGCAGCTTTCGAGTGTTTTTTCTGAGCGCTTTCAACCTTCTCAAAAAAATCTTGACAGACCCCTGACGTATCATTCTGGTTGACTCGACTATTGAATACTTACATGTATCTCCCCATGAGTTCACGTCTTCCACTACCTCGATGGAAAAATTCATTTCCTGCCAAACTGTCTTTTAGACCGTCTGATCTCCCTGACTGAGGGAGTAATTGAGGCAGTGAAGCTTCTTGTTGATTGGTGGTAAAACGGGAGAAATTAGAAGGCTGTTGTCCCAAAGTTTGGGAATCAGTCATTAAAGAAACGAGCAAAGAACCGGTTAGAATGGCAGAAAAAATGGAGAGCATCGGTGGTGTCCGTATCAGAGTTTTCCTATTCCCTGTTACAGAGTTTTCGAGTACTCATCAGGACAGTTCCCCTGCTCACCCTAAATTGTTTTTTCTGACGGTTCTGTTTCTCCGGTTAGTGGATCTTAGCGATGTGTTAAAAGCCTAGTACTTTGGGGCGTAAGTTGGGCAACCCTTCTGAAGGAGCCAGGAGCCAGGAGGCAGAATGGTAGGTAGATTTTCGTCAAGTTCTACTAGACTTCATCACACTGATGCCAAAGTCGGAGGGATACCCACAAAAGTGCTAGCGACTTGGGCAAGCTGATGGGCAGAGCAATGATTTTTTTGCTCTCTCATTACATTTGTAATTGTTCTACTAAGAGCCAATTCCCGGAGCAATTAACTTTTCCTCCAACTGTTAGACAGGTGCCGTCCATACAATTGATGAGTTGTTGGGCGATGTCAGGTTGTAAGGTTACCAGATTTAGTTGTTTGCCGGAAAGAGAATCTGGCGCTGTAATGGTGAAGGTATAGGATTCCAATGCTGATCGATGAAAAACCCCCGAAATCATCGGGTACGTTTTTGGGGCTGACAGACTAAATTGTTGCCGATCGGCAGTTGCTCCCAGCGGACAGTTGCCGTTGTGGGGATAGGCTTCCGGCTGTTTGAGATAATAGCGTTGCCAGTTGAGCCAATCGAGATGGTTAGGGGGGAGGTTCAACAGAGGAATGATTGCCGCAGGGGCGATCGCATCCTGCAATAGGGCTTCTTGCAGTTGTGCGACTGCGAGTGCTCGGGGTTGACAATTTTGCTCAATGCAGAGTGCGGCTGCCATACCTGCGGCTTGTCCAATCCCCAAAACGACGGGTTGTAAGCGAGTTGCACCATTGGCAAGGTGGGAAACGGAAATATTTTTCTCGCAAACCAGTAATCCATCGACTGTGACAGGAACCAGGCTGCGATAAGGAATGGTGAAAGGGGTGCCCGTCCAGCGTCCCCCCCAGCGGATGGATTTAGGCTGAAGTTCAATATCTCCACTGGGATAATGGTGATCGTTGGCGTAGTTGCCGATCGCGATCGCATCGCAGCAATTCTCTGCTTGCAAACATCCTGACACAGACACGATCAAAGGCAGGGTAGCCACTTGTCCAGACGGAATTGGGAGAAGATCTTGCTCTCGCAGTGTGACCAGTCCTTGCAGCCGGCGACTCTCGCGGTAGTAGGGATGGAGGGCATAGGCACCTCCACCGAGGACGCTTTGAGTTTTGAGTTCTAAGGTGGAAGCGGCAGGTTCCAAAGGAAAGATGTTTTCTGCCAGCCCATAGCGACGACCCAGTTGGGTTTGGATAAAGCGGGCAAAGCTTTGGGTATGCCAGCGGCTTTCTTGGAGAAAGGCTTGCCGTGCTGCTGTAGATCCGACCAATCGTGCAACGCCTTCGCCATAGTCATTGCCATGGATGGGCCAATTAATCATGAAGCGATCGCCTGGTAAGCGACCGTAGTTCAAGAATTTTTCGGCACCATACTTTGCCCAGGCTTGGGAAAATTGTTCGGGAGTGTCGTTGGGGGGAGGGGGAATTTCCGGGGTGATCGCTCCTGCGCCAAAGTCTTGCATCACCACTACCCAAGTCGGTGCCTGGACAGGATAGCGTTGGGTCACCGCATTAGGCACGATCGGGGCGCTGGGTTCCTGAAATTCTGCCTGCAACTCCCACCCCCAACGAGAGGGAACTTCTCCCAATGCCAACAAATCACCCAACTCAGTGCCATCCAGTACCAGCTTTGCCTCAATTCGGTAGTCTTCAAACTGAACGCCACACACGCGATCGCCTTGCCTTAAGACAGCCTGAGGTGTCTGTCCAGCAATCCACCTGAGCGTTGGCAATGCTGCAACCCAATCCGCAAAAATCGCTGCACCAATCCGTGGATCATAGGTGAAAAAACTCACCCAGGCATGGTCTAATCCATGGGGCTGTCGGAATTCCAACTCACGCAAAAACGCTCCCCAAATCCCCGTTTGAAACGCAGCCAGCTCATTTCCGTCAGGTGCCGTCACCCCTGCACTGGTGAGCATTCCTCCCAACCAAGAAAATTCACTGACGAGAATCGTGTGGGTACCTCGACGGGCTGCTTGAATTGCCGCAGCAGTTCCACCTGCGCCTCCCCCTACAACCAGCACATCCGTTCTTAAAACTTCCATGTCCATTTCAGGGGCACATCAAGAATTTGCCCTACACGCTCCTGTACAAATTCTGCCAGCAATGCAGGAAGTCTCAGTGGGGAGTTTTTTGATTTGGGATTTTAGATTTTGGATTTCTGAACTTGATCAACTACCCTTTCAAGTCCTTTAAGTTGTAGGCGTCATTAGTTGTAAGAAAGAGAGGTAGGGGCGTTGCTTCCAGGTAAGGGATTTCACCCTCTCCACCCCCAAAATCATCTTCTTATCTAAAATCAGTTCAGCTCTGATGGTTCTCGATTGGAATCAAGATAGTAAAGATGGTTCCTTTCGGTTCATTATCTTCAACAAAAATCTTGCCATCGTGTGCTTCGATCGCCATTTTGCAAAAGGCTAAGCCTAGCCCAATTTGAGATGCATCTTGCACCAGCGTACCAATTTCATACTTTTCAAAAATGCATTGTTTCAAATCGGGTTTAATCCCAGGACCGCAGTCAGCAACCTGAATTTTGGCACCCCCCGTTGACAAGTACTCAGCTTGTAGGGTGATTTTTCCATTTCTAGGAGAAAATTTCACTGCGTTGGACAGCAAATTGTCGATGACACGGCGAAATACAGTCGCATCCACACTCAGGCTGCCACCTTTTTCCGGCAAGGTCTGAATCAGTTTAAGAGACTTTTGGGCAGCAATCGCCTCAAAACCTGCGATCGCTGCACTACAAACTGTGAAAATATCTACATCTGTCCGGTTCAATACCATTTTGCCCGATTCTAGTTTTGCCATCAGGAGCAAACTGTCAATCAGCGATCTCAACTGGAGTCCGGCAATTTCAAGCTGCTCGATTTTATTAATCCTTTGCTCAGTCGTTAAATTGGGCGATCGCAACATATCCGTTGCTAACAACACGCTGGTGAGTGGGTTACGTAAGTCGTGAACCATCATACCAACCATGTCTTCGCGCGCCTGAAGCAGAATTTGCAGATCGTCATACTGCTGCTTAATCCGCAACATCGAATGAACGCGAGCACGCAGTTCCAGACCATTGACGGGTTTACTGACAAAATCATCTGCACCCGCTGCCATACATTGAGCCAAGTCTTCCTTGGAGGACAAGCTTGTGACAATGATGACAGGAATGACTTTCCAGCGTGGATTGTTTTTTAGTTGCCGACAGACCTCAATGCCGTTGAGATCTGGCATCATCACATCCAGCAGAATGACATCGGGTTGAAAGGTTTCCAGTCGATCGAATGCCTTTTGACCACTGGACGCATAATTCAATACGTAACCCGTATCATGTAACAGGGTTTCAATAACATCAAAGTTGTCGGGTTCATCATCCACAACTAATACTGAATAAACTGTTTCCATAAAGTTCATGACTGGTTTAAAAATTGCTGAATAATATCAGCCAGCTGTTTTAGCTTAACGGGTTTGCTGAGATATCCATTGGCACCCGCAGATAAGCACCGCTCTTGATCTCCAGGCATTGCTAAAGCAGTCAGGGCGATAATAGGCACATGATGCAGTTCTGGAATCGTGCGAATTTGGCGCATTGCCTCCAGCCCATCCATACCTGGCATTTGAATATCCATCAAAATTAGGTCAGGATTTTGAGCTCTAGCCATGTCAACCGCAGCTTGTCCATGATTGGCTAACACCAACTGATAGCCCCGACTTTCCAAATAGTCAGAGAAAGTATCAATATTAGCCTGATTATCTTCTGCTAATAAAATTAAAGGTGTGGTTGAGCGGAAATGGGGAACCACGACTGGGGAGGGAGATGGGACATTGCTTGAGTATCCCAGGCGATTAAGAGTTGCATGAAGTTGCTCACGTGAAATCGGTTTAACCAGATATTCAAAAGCACCTAGCGCTAACCCTCGTGATCGCTCATCCACCACAGAAATCATTAAAACAGGAATATTCTTTGTTTGAGGATGATCTTTCAACTGCTTCAATGTTTCCCATCCCGACTGATTGGGTAATAAAATATCTAGAATAATTAATGCGGGTTGTTGAAGCAAAACCACTTCAAGCGTTCCCTCACCTTGGGGATGGATTGCGGTTATCATGCCCATTTCGTGCAAATAGCGAGCAATTTGTTCCGCAGCAGTGGAGGAATTTTCTACAATGAGAACTCTTAGGTTATCAGGTGGCAACGAGTGAGTCACTGGAGGGGGGCACGGCAAAGGAACCATAGGATGAGGGCGGTTGTTGCAAGGTAGACAAACGGTAAAGCAACTCCCTTCGCCCAATTCACTACTGACCGTAATGGAACCGCCATGTAATTCCACGATTTGTTTGACCAATGCCAAACCTAACCCTGTCCCTGCATGTTGCCGATTGAGCCGACTATCAATTTGCACAAAAGGCTGAAAGAGTTTGTCAAGATCTTGAGCTGCAATGCCGATCCCAGTATCCAAGATGCAGAAGCAAATCGTTGGTTCCGATCGGGGATCGTCAAACAAATCATTTTTCTCTGTTACTTGATTTAACTGCACTTTGAGGGTAACCGATCCACCCGATTGGGTGAATTTAACGGCGTTATTGAGGAGATTGATTAGCACTTGGCGCAGACGGCGCTCATCAACGGTGATATCTGCCAGATTAGGTGGAACTTCGGCTGTAAGATGAATATTTTTCTGGGTTGCTTGCTGTCTTATAAAAGTGAGGCTGGAGTTGCAAAGATGATTGACCGAAACGGAGGCAAATTCTAGTTCAAGTTTGCCTGCTTCAATTTTTGACAAATCCAGAATGTCGTTGATCAATTCCAAGAGATGGCGACCACTCCGTTCGATTGTCGCGATCGATTGTTGCTGCCGTTCGGTTAATTCGCCGAAAACTGATTCTTGCAACCCCTCCGACATCCCCAAAATCGCATTGAGAGGAGTCCGGAGCTCGTGGCTCATGCTAGCTAAAAACTCATCTTTTAGGCGGGTCGCTCGTTCGAGTTCACGATTAATAAAGCCTAATTGTTCGTTACTTTGGCGCAGTTCCTCTTCGGCTTGTTTGCGATCGCTAATATCCTGTATAAAGCAATGGTGTCCCTTAAAGTTGCCCTGCTCATCACAGGTAGTGACCATCGTGACTTGTTTATAGAAAACAGAGCCATCTTTACGGATACCTTTGGTTTCTGCATTGACTTTGCCAGTTTTTAGCATTCGCTGATAAGCCGTTTCCATGGCTGGAACATTCTCTGGATGAACCGTTTGCTGCCATTGTGCGCCGATTAATTCTTCGGGTTCATAGCCACAAATATTGGCATATGCTCGATTGACAGAGAGATAGTATCCATCAATGTCCAAGTAAGAAATTCCTTCGACTGCGTTGTGTAGAGCAGTATTTAGATCCTGGAGCTTCTCTTCTGTCTGTTTTTGATTGCTCACATCCACACAGTAGCCGATGATCTCCAAGGGATTACCTTGCTTGTCAACAACAAGTCTGAGTCCATCCTGAAGCCAACGATAGCTGCCATCTTGATGCAGAAAGCGATATTCGTGGATATGGGTTCCCTGTTCAAACAGGCCGTGTAACCCTTCAAATACGGCAGTAACGTCTTCGGGATGAATGCGATCCGCCCAAAAATTGGGATCTGCCACAAATTCTGCTGCGGTATATCCAAGCAGATTTTCAATATTGTCGCTGATAAATGTGGTGGCGTAATTCCCATCAGGTTCGCAGGAAAAAATCATAGCTGGGCTGGAGGAAAGCACAAACTGCATCCGTTCTCTTAAAAGCTGGTTTTCCATTTCCGCCTGCTTGCGGCGGGTGATATCCTTCTCGGTTCCACTGAAACGGATGCCCTGCCCAGTCTCATCCCACAAAGCCTTCCCCCGACCTAAAATCCAAAAATAGGAACCATTTTTGTGATGAACGCGATACTCCATTTCAAAGAACTCAGTTTGACCCGCCAGATGATTGGCGAAGGCTGCCATCACCTGAGCTTTGTCATCTGGATGAATCCCCTGTTCCCATTCTGCTTGGCTATCTCCGATTTCGTCTTCGCGAAAACCGCGCATTTCTTTCCAACGACTAGAGCGGAAAACACGGTTTGTTTTCAAGTCCCAATCCCAAATACTGTGATTGGAACCTTCAATCGCTAACTGCCAGCGTTCTTCACTCAGATGCAGGGCTTCGGTGCGTTGAGCAATGCGGGTTTCTAATTCCTGGTTGAGCTGGTACAGATCGGCTTCGGCTTGCTTACGTTCACTAATGTCTCGAATCATAAATAGGGCTTCATTCTCGCCGCTTTTCACCACTCTGACTTCTTCATAATGGAGCCGATCGCCGATTTGGATTTGTTGCTCATAAGTTTGCAATTCACCCGTTCTCAGGGCTGTTTGTAAAGCATCTAATTCCCGCTCAGCAAGTTCCGGTGGCAGGAGATCAACCAGGTTGCAACCAACTGGGCTGGTTGCAAATGACAACACATCGAATGAGTAAGGATTTGTTACACATCCCAGATAGACGCCGTCTGCACTGACTCGGAACATGAGATCAGGAATTGCGGCGAGAATCGCTCGACTTTGGGCTTCGCTTTGGTAGAGATCGGCTTCGGCTTGCTTGCGATCGGTAATATTTTGGACTTGTGCAATCAGGTAGAACGGTCGCTGTTCTGAATCTCGGATCAGAGAAACACTTAGCAATGTCCAGATAATCTGCCCTTGTTTATGCAGATATCGTTTTTCCATATGGAAGCAGCGAGTTTTTCCCTGTAACAATTGTTGAGTCCGGTTCAGGTCAACCTCTAGATCCTCTGCATGAGTAATTTCTTGAAAGGTTAGAGACAAGAGTTCGGCTTCTGAGTAGCCAAACATCTGGCAGAGGGCGCTGTTGACCGCCAAAAAACGACCTTCGGGTGAAGCCAGGGACATCCCAATGGCAGCGGTTTCGAAGGCGCTCCTAAAGCGGGCTTCGCTGAGTCGCAAGGCAGCTTCTGTTTGCTTGCGATCGGTGATATCACGGACAATAATCAGCACGTCCTCTTGCCCATTGGGGACAATCCGTACCTCTTCGTAGCGAGTTTTGCCCCCAATCGCGAGTTGCTGCTCATAAACTTGTAATGTGCCAGTAGCTAAGGCTTGCTTGACATAGCGTAATTTTTGCTCTGCCAGCAAGGGATACAGCGTGCTGTAAATGATTTGGTCCTGGATTGCTCCGTCGGGATAGAAGTGGCTGGCGGCTTCGCCACAGCCAAAGTCAAGATATTGCCCATCCGCAGACATGCGGATAAGTAAGTCTGGGATGGCTTGTACAATGGCGCGATTGGTGGCTTCACTTTGGTGCAGTGTGGTTACAGCTCGCTGTCGTTCAGCCAGTTCACTTTGTGCCTGTTGATAGGCACTAGCTTGCTGAATGGCGATCGCGATCTGATTCGCAATTTGTTGCAGAAAATCGGCATCAGCAGATTGCCACTGACGATTGGGTGAACAAGCATGGACAATCAACAGTCCCCATACCTGGACCAATTTTTCTTCATTGCGCTGGAGAATGGGGGCGATCACTTTGGAGTGCACCTGGAGTTCTTGCATGTAGCCAATTAGGCAGGCACCCCAGTCATCCTGGTTAATATCTGAGACAATGCGAGGCAGTCCCTGACAGTAGTAGTTGTAACATTCGGTGGGAAAGCATTCCTCTTGCCAAATCCCTTCTCCGCTTGGATAACCTGGCAGTACTGCTTCCTTAAGAACAATGCCTGATTGGTCTGAGTTAAGGCGGAAAATCAGCGTGCGATCGGCTCGTAACATGTGCCGAACTTCGGTTACCGCAGTTGCCAAAATTTCATCCAGTTCCAAAGATTGGCGAATCGATTGGGTGATCGATCGCAATAACTGTTCCCGCTCTGCCTGAGTCTGTAGTTGGGCAGTGCGTGCCTGTACCTGTTGTTCTAATTCGGCATTGCGATTTTGCAGTAGGGTGAGTTTTTCTGCTTCTAGCTGGCACACTTTTTCTTCTAAAGTGCCAACCAATTTATAAATCTCTAGGGGATCGAGTAAATTTAATAAGCTGGATTGGGTCACAATGCCCAGAAGGCTCTGCTGCAAATCAGTCACCACAATGCGACTGATGCGTCGCTCTTGCATGAGTTGCCGAGCCTCCCAAAGGGAAGTCTCTGGATGGATGGTGAAGACAGGCGCACTCATTACGACCTGTGCTTCAACCCTGGCAAAGTCCAAGCCTAATGCCAGAAATTGCACAATATCCCGTTTAGTGACGATTCCGATCGGTCGCAAAGGTGGCTGATCCCAGTCTGGGTCGATCGGGGCGGCAAGATCAGGCGTTTGCGCTTCAACAATAATGACGGAACTGACCCGACAGTTTGTCATCAATTGAGTGAGATGTATAAGAGCAGCGTTCGGCTGAGCATAGACGACGCCTTTAGTCATCACTTCTGAAGTGCGACGCAACCGGAGCAAGTCGATGGGACGTAGAAGTTGTTGGAGGCTTTCGTGGGTTAATAGCCCTGTGATTTGTTTGTGTTGATTGACGATCGGTAAGTGGCGGATGCGGTGTCGTTGAAAGAGGTTCAACGGCACAAACAGATCAGTGAGTTCGGAGATTTGTAGCGTAATCACAGAACGGGTCATCACCTCGGCAACTTTGAGCTGGGCAAGGTTTTGCCCGGTCACACTCAAGTGGACAATATCCCGCTCAGTTAAAATGCCAATCAACTTTGTGTTTTCGACCACCAAAATACAACTGGCTTGAGCTTCGATCAAATATGCGGAGATTTCTGGATGGGTTTCGCAGGAGAGTCCGCAGGTTGTTCTACCCTCACTCATTCGGGCGATCGCCTCGCTTAATGAGGCATCCGCCGAAATTGTGAGCGGATCGGGAACGATCGCCTGTGCTAAATCAATCTCTGAAGTAATATCAAAAAACATGCGTTAAGACTTAGGAGAAAACCGCACCTGCTTTAAGATCTCTCTGATGACAAGTTACTTTCGCGTGTAAGGTGCTTTTACGGATAGATTACCCTCACTTACTAAGGTTCCTTTATCAACCAGAACAAGCGACATTCGTTTTTAATTCCATCAATATCTTAATCTTTCTGTTTTTCTTTTTTTTAAGGGGGTGGGCTAACAAGATCTTGAAAAGGGTTGAAAGCTGCTATCTCTAGAAATTAACCAGTTGGTGATAGAGTCACTATCGAAGGGTTGGATGAGGAGATTGTATGAAAGCGCAAGTGTTTCGAGGGGTGAATCAACTCAGCTATGAAGAGGTGCCCATACCGGAGGTTGCAGCGGACGAGGTACTGGTGCAGGTAAGGGTGGTGGGTTTGTGTCAGTCTGATATCAAGAAGATTCGCTATCCGTTGTATGAGCCACCCAGGATTTTTGGACATGAAACGGCAGGGACGATCGCAATCGTCGGTTCTGAGGTGCAAGGGTGGCAAGTGGGCGATCGAGTGGTGGTATTGCACCACATTCCCTGTATGCATTGTAACTATTGTTTGAACGAAAATTTTTCAATGTGTGAGGTCTACAAGAACATCACAACCACAGCGGGTTTTGCTCCCAGTGGGGGCGGATTTGCTGAGTATGTCAAAGTGCCGGGTCACATCGTGCGGCAGGGGGGATTGATCCCGATTCCAGATGCTATTACCTTTGAGCAAGCTAGTTTTGTGGAGCCAACCAATTGTTGCCTAAAAGCTATTAAAAAAGCCCGCATTGAGCATGGACAGACCGTTTTGGTAACGGGGGCAGGTCCGATCGGGCTGATGTTTATTATGTTAGTTAACTATTTGGGGGCACGGGCGATCGCTACTGACCTGATCCCCAGTCGCATCGCAAAGGCTTTGCAGGTAGGAGCTGAGGCTGCATTTGATGCCCGCGATTCCGATCTTGTGACTAAAATCCAGTCGGTCACTCAAGGCATGGGAGTAGACACCAGTCTGCTGGCAGTCCCCAGTGAAAAAGCATTTTTCCAGGCGCTCGATTGCACTCGGAAGGGTGGCAAGATTTTGTTTTTTGCCGAATTTCCTGATGAGGTGGAGATCCTACTGAATCCCAACATTCTCTACCGAAGAGAAATCGATTTAATGGGAAGCTACAGTTCCTCTTATCGGGTACAAGCACTTGCAGCGGACATTGTTTTCAACCAACGCATTGATGTGGATGCACTGGTGAGCGATCGCTATCCCCTCAAGGATTTGGCGATCGCGGTGGAGCAAGCGGTTTCACCGACTCCAGACACCTACAAAATTCTGATTTATCCAGAATCGTAGTCAGGAGAGAGGCTCTTATATAGCCCTTTTCAAGGGTGTGAAATACAGTGAGGGTGTTTTGCACCCCGCTATACTTCACACTGCTGTACTTCACTCAGGTGAAAACTGGTATAAGGAGATTTCTATCAAACAAATTACGCGCTGGCTTCGACTCCGCTCAGCTAGCTTTTGCCCTGAGCGAAGTCGAAGGGCAATGGCAGAGGGCAAAATCTTCTCTGGAAATCTCTAAAACCTCTTGTCTACTTAGTCATCATGATGTGAACCCCATCCCAATCGCGTGGCGGCGGATTGGTCTGATATCCTTTGGCACGATGAAGATGTACGTTGACTGCCTGATCTTTGGGACGAAGTTGATGCGCTTCTTCAAAGTCCGCGATCGCCTGGTCAAAATTCATCTTGACATAAGCCGCTCGACCCTTCTCGTAAATCTTCAAAAAACGCTGTTCTTCATCAGTCAAGGGTTGATTGCTATGTCCAAGCAATTCATAGATTTTGACTGCCTGGTGTTTTCCTTTTACTCGAATCGTATCTAACTCTCGTACCCAAACCTTGTCTCGACAATGGCTGTAGGTGTATTCACTCAAAATAATGTCGCAACCATATTCCTTCGTAACGCTTTCCAATCGAGAACTCAGGTTAACGCCATCGCCAATTACGGTATAGTCCATCCGTTTCTGCGACCCAATGTTGCCTGACACCACTTCGCCCGAACTGATGCCAATCCCGACATGGATTTGAGGTTGTGATTCTGAAAATCGACGCTGGTTAAACTCGTCTAATCGTCGTCGCATATCCAGAGCAGATTGCACCGCCATCCAGGCATGATTTTCGACCGGTAGGGGGGCACCGAATACTGCCATCAACGCATCGCCGATAAATTTGTCTAGCGTACCCTCATAGTTAAAAACAGCTTCTACCATCGTTTCAAAATATTGGTTCAGCAGTTCTACGACTTTGCTGGCTTCCAAGCTTTCGGTCAGCGTTGTGTAACCCCGAATATCGGAAAATAGGATCGTGACATCTTTGCGCTCACCGATCATGAGGGCGTCTTCGCCCAATGCCATCACTCGGTCTGCCACACCCGGTGTCATATAACGATACATGGTGGTCTTCATCCGTTTTTCCTGGCTAATATCTTCCAGGACAACCAACCCACCCCGTACGCCACCTTCTGGGTTGGTCAGTGGGTTAACGGTTAGATTAATGCTGCGTTCGATCGGGTGAATTTGATCGATCGTGAATTCAGCGGGAAGCGAAGCTAACCAGGAGTTCACATTCAGCAAGTCGTCACTCTTGAGCATCGCAGCCGTATCTGAGGTCTCGCCCCAGAGCAGATAACGCTCAGGATCGGTGCGATCGCTGATTACCAGGATGGAAAGCTTCTGTTCTTCGGATGCCCCCTGGGTTCGGAGCATAGCATCAGCTTCAGTAGTCGGCGCACTCGTTTCTGTGTCCCCGGTTTCGTTGAAAGGAAACGGAGTCTCAAAAATGCCAACATTCAAACTTTGTTCTGGAACGTAGTGTTTGGCTGCATATTTGAGACTATCTTCCAACCGCATTTGCAAGTTCTCGATCGGGACAACTTGCCAGACCGGACAACCAATCAGCTTTCTCTCCCAAATTTGTCGATTTTGTTTATGGGTTATTTGTTTCAGTGGGCAACCCAGCAACTCTAATGCTGCGTCATTAATCGTTACGATATTGCCCTGCATGTCTGTGGAGATTACGGCATCCGAGAGGCTTTGCAGGATATCTTTTTGATATTGCTTTTCGACCAGAACGTTCTCAAACAGTTGGGCATTTTCTAAAGCAATGCCCGCTTGAATATTGAACGCCCGCATAAATTCTTCATCAGAACTTGTAAAACTACCCTGACTTTTGTTAATCAGTTGGCTGACACCAATCAAATATCCCTCCGAGTTGAATACGGGCATACATAGGATATTGCGTGTGTGATAGCCCGTTTTGCGATCAGTATCCGGATTGAAGCGAGGATCTTCGTAAGCATTAGGAATATTCAGCGTTTCACCCGTAGAGGCAACATAGCCAGCAATCCCTTTGCTGGCTGAGATCTCGATCGGGATTACCTCTGTCCCTTCCTTATTGGTCACTTTAGTCCAAAGAATTTCTCGATCGCGATCGAGCAAAAAGAGCGTGCTGCGATCGGCTTGCATGAGATCTCGTGCCTGATCCATCACAGCACGTAAGGTGGTCTCAACATCTAGACTGCGCCCTAAGGTTTTGGTTGCTTCCAGCAACGCCAGCACACCCCGTTGGTTTCGGGCTGCGACATAGAAGGTATTACAACTCTCCAGAATAATCCCGATGGAAGAAGCAAATTCCCGAAAGTGTTGTTCATCAGAAGCATCGAAGGGCTGCTCTCCGATTTTGTTCAGTAATTGCACAACCGCAACAATTTTTTCCTGTTTGCTGAAAATCGGCATACAGAGAATATTGCGTGTGTGGTAACCAGTTTGCTTATCGACCTGCTTATTAAAAAGTGGATGGCTATAAGCATCAGGAATATTTAAGCACTCGCCAGTCGTGGCGACATGTCCGGCAATGCCTTTGTCGATCGGCACCCGAATCTCCAGCATCTTGTCATTATCGCCTTGAGCCAGCTTTGCCCAAAGCTGGCCTTTTTCTTCGTCAACTAAAAAAATAGTTGTTCGATCAGCCTGTAAGATTTGACCAATTTTTAGCGTAAATGCTTCCAGAATTTGCTCTAGCAGAGTTTCTAGGGCTTCGTTGTTGATCAGATCGATCGCCCGTAAAAAATGCTCAAATTCTCTGGTGATCTGTTCTAACAGATCAATAAATTTTGCTACGGGCAAATCTTTGACCCGATGGGTCAAGTCGCTCTTGCGATTCACCTGTGTCAGCGTAGCCAGCATACTGCCAGAGTTAGAGAATGTCATGGTGATGCCCCTACCAGGGCAGCAATTGCCCGGATTCAGTCAAGATGCTCGAAAAGTCAAACAACAGGGGAAATCGCGATCTCACTCAGTCAGGACTCACAATCCGTCAATGGAAATTTGACAGTCAAGAGACCCCATCAAGTAGGACTTCAAGAGAATTGTCAATGCATTGAAACCTTACTTGGACAAAGCTTTCAAACACGTGCAACATCTCTAGAACATAATCAGCAGTCAGGTACATGTAAAATTTATCTGAAAAGACAAATTTGAACAACGTCAGGCTACATCTGGGGAGAAAGACTCCAAGAATTTATTGCTAACGCTCAAAATCCTGACGCAGGTAATGCACTATCCTAGCAATCTGCATATCCTACCTTACCTGATCTGCTTCTAAGCAGCATTAATCTATCGGACAGATTTTTTGAGAATGCATCCCCTAAGCTGACGTTTCCATACAAATCAGCAGAAACGAAAGGTTAAAGGTCAATGCTCGTGCTTTTCAGGGTAGCACCCTATCGTCTCAAGTCCCTGATACCGATAGAACAGAAGACAACATGATTGAATTCTGATAGATGCAGTAAATGCGAGCGATCGGTAGAGCAACCCAATGATTCGTAGGATGAGATTCACTTCGCGAATCCATGGAATTCCAGCAATTGAGGCATTCTGTTGTCATTCAGTATCCTACAATCAATTTCACTCAGCGATTGGGCAGGAACGTTTGCCCATGAGGATCTCTGGGAAACGAAGACCAAATGACCAGGATTAAGCCTTACTTCACCCAAAAGATTCCAGCCAGCCGATCGTCCTCGATTAGATTACTTCAAAATACCAAGATTCAGGACAGACCTCACAAATATGGAGACATCTATACATATATCTGATTTAGGAGTTCAGATCTATATATAGATCTCCTTGATAGATGCACCGATCGCAAAAATCCGAAGTTATCTATGTGAGAGAGTCAAGCATTTGAACCATTCCTTGAATTTTTTAGAGAGTGAATCTCAGATTATCTTGTATCGTTTCAGACACTTTGCCCATTTCCTTGCCTTTTTTTTGCTATAGGAAACACGTCCAAGGTTCAAAATATCTAATCAGTCTCATTGCTCCCAATGATATTAAAAAAAACTATGATTTGGTGAAAATGGGTCGACTGTATGTATCAACATACACTTGCGCTGTCTTATCTAGAAAAACTCACCATCTGTCCGCTTATGCCGCAAGTTGTTCTGATTCATCCTCAAATTCCGCCGAATACCGGCAATATTGCTCGAACCTGTGCTGCTACAGATTCGGAACTGCATTTAGTGGGTCCTTTAGGGTTTGAAATTAGCGATCGCTACCTCAAACGAGCTGGGTTAGACTACTGGCCCCACGTCAAGCTTCACTACTACCCATCCCTCGAAGCGTTTCAGAGCATGCGGCAACAACGGAGTGGACGGTGGATCGGCTTTAGCACTTCTGGAAGCTGTAGTTATATTCAGTTTCCGTTTCAAGCAGATGACTGGTTGCTGTTTGGCAGCGAAACCTTAGGATTACCTCCTGAGATCTTAGAAACTTGCGATGCAACGGTCAAAATTCCCATCAATCGTACCCATGTTCGCAGCCTCAACCTTTCAGTCAGCGTCGCTGTAGGGCTGTTTGAGGCTTATCGCCAAATTGCCGAAGACTCCCCATCGATTTAGCAACCATGCTAAGTTTTTCTCTGAACCAAAATATCTTGATCTAGTGGTCTCGTCAGTTGATTTTGATATTGAAAGTTTTTGGGTGGGCAAGTTTACTCCTCCTAAGTCGTCTTTCATCCGAAACTACTGTATTGCCATAGATTGATGAATCTATAGAACAGGATGAAACCAATGATTAATTACGTCAAATCAGTGGTGTCAAGTAACCCTGGGTCACGTAACGGATCAATAAACGGTGACGAAAACTTTGTTACCCAAAATACTAAAAAGGAGTAGATACGATAAGAAATTTCTATGGCACTAACAGCAGCACAAGCCGGTTCAACTCTTAAAAAATTACTGATGAAAAGACATTTTTTTGAATATACGAAGAAAACTTGAAACGCTATTCTCACAGTCGTTTTAGCAATTCTGTGATCTGTTCTCAATGCTGCTTTACCAGCAGAGCTAGATAATTTCACGGTTGCTGTTCTGATAATCTAGCGTTTACGATTCACGATTGGAATCAAGTTTTGATGACATAATTGGCAGCAATGTCAAATCACATTCGGCTTTAGAATTGCCTGAAGCTAATGCTTCATCAATGCTTTAAAGGTTTGGAGTCTAGTCCTATGGCGCTTTTACGGTTGTAGATTTGCAAAGGTAATGTATATTCACTTATCAAGCAGTCTGACAAGAAGCTCCAAAAAGCCAACTCCAGATTTGCGAATAGGCAGTATTTTGCTAGTCAGGTCTGCTTTTATTCATTCCACTGTCTTCAGTTGCCGATTTTTTGAAAGTGTAAACTTGTCTAAATCGGAGAAGCAAGGTAATCTTGCCTAAGTGTATTTACCGTCTGTGATCCTGATCATTCATTGAGGTGATTTGAATCGCCGGTTGTCGGAGGATCAGATGACTCGAGGACAGTTAAACGCTGGACAACTTAGGAGGTCGTTTTTGAAACGGACATTTCCGCAGAAAGTCACACCTTTCAATAGCTGCCAAGCTGATGGCTGTGTGACGGGACAAACAAAGCAGGTCTCCCCAGAGGTCAATCGTCGGGCACGTACTTCTGCTGCTGTGATCGGTTTGGCAATCTCAATGGGCGCCCATAGCCTGCTAATGCCTCGGCAAAGCGATAGCGCCATGGCAGCCGAGCCTGTGGCACCTGAATCAACTTTGGCGGCTTCTACGCCGGTTGAAACTGCTACACTTTTCCCCGGCAATGATGCAGATTCCCCTGCTGTTGGAGTTTCAAAGTCGGAATCAATCGTCGTTGAGCACACTGTTCAAGAAGGTCAGACCATCTGGCAACTTGCTCAGGTTTACCGAGTTAGCCCTGCTGAAATTGCTGCTGCAAATGGGTTTTCTTTGGATGTAGTGCTTCGGGTTGGACAAACTTTAAGTATCCCCACCCAACAGCCAGTCTCCCAACCGCAGGCAATTGCCAGTACCGCGATTGAGGCTTCATCTGAGAGATCTGCTACATCTCCAGATTCTCATAATGCTGTTGATTCAGCCATCACTGCTCAAGCTTCCGCAGATGCAGCCCTTGCATTAAAGGCAGAACAAGATGCTGCGCTCGTCCGCTTACAGCAAAAGCGGAATGTGCTGAAAAACAGCCTGGCAAATTTAAAAGCAGGCAGCATCCCTGCTGATTCCCAGCCCTTTGTAGATAGCAGGCAGCAATCGGATAAAGTGATTGAAGTCTCTGCTTCTCAATTGGCTCAAGCACTAACACCTGATTCAGCGGTCGTTGCTTATCATCCTTCATCTTCGGTAGGAGCAATTGCTCCTAGTTTGCCTACGGCGCCTGAAGTGCAGGTGGTGGGAACTGAAGCCGCTAGCTATCAGGTTAAGCCAGGAGACACACTGGATGCGATCGCTCGCCGACATGGACTTTCTAGGAGCGAATTGGCAAAGCTAAACCGCCTTTCTGATCCGAACTTCATTTTAGTGGGTCAAGTCTTACGGTTGCCAACGGTTGAAGCACAGAATTTGAATGCTCCTGTTATTCCAAGTCTGCCTCGTTCAACGGCTCCAGTCTCTATTGCCTCTACTGTACCGATTGTTGCAGGCTTAACTGCACCTGCTGTTTCAGACAATTTTGTTTCCACCATTTCCGCAGTTGCGTCTGAGGAGCGGTCTGCTGTCAGTCTGCCACTCCAGATGGGAGCCAATGCAAATTCTCAACCAGATTTTCAAGGGGTCGTAGCGCCCCCTCAACCCACTGAATCCGCTGTAACCATTCCAGTATCTGCACAGACAACCTCACCGGCGTCTGTCGTAGAAACACCCGAAGCCGCAAGAGTCGCTGCCATTCCTCAAAATGGGGTACCTGTGGTTCAAGATGCGTTGCAGCAAGTGATTGAGCCGAGTTCTGTTCCTGGACAGAATCGGTATGTTGAAAACCTGCGGACTGAAATTGTCAAGATGCGGGAAAAATTGGAGGCAGAGCGATCTGCTGCTCCACAAAACACCGAAGTGGTTGCGGTGGCTGAACCCATGGCAGCTCAGCTTGCTGCTTCTGAGGCAAGCCCCACTGACTTACCCTCTGCTTCTCGATTGATCAACCCAGAGTTCAAGCCCAATCAACATCTTGAAGCCCTGCGGACTGAAGTTCGTGGACTGAAGTCTCAACCTGTACAGGCCGAACGCCAAGTATCTGCCGTAAAAATGCCTGAACGACAATTGGCACCCGAGGTTAGACAGTCCCAGTCTGCACCACAAGTTGTGGCTGTAGCTCCACTGGGCTCTGAATCTTACGAGCCGATTTTGCAGTCCGCGCTGGGACAAATGGTATCTCCAGAGTTGCCTCCGATCGGTAATGCTGAAAGCTATTTGCCTGGTTCTTCCGCCAAGTTTAAGGGTTACATTTGGCCCGCTAAAGGTCTTTTGACCTCTGGTTACGGCTGGCGTTGGGGGCGGATGCACAAAGGGATTGATATTGCTGCTCCGATCGGTACACCGGTGGTTGCTGCTGCACCTGGTGTTGTCGTGACCGCTGGCTGGAACTCTGGCGGTTATGGCAATCTGGTGGAAATCCAGCACGCAGATGGTAGCTTGACTCTTTATGCTCATAACAACCGCATTTTGGTGCGGGAAGGGCAAAAGGTTGATCAGGGGCAGCAAATTGCTGAGATGGGAAGTACTGGCTATAGCACTGGACCCCATTCCCATTTCGAAGTTCATCTACCTGGTCAAGGGGCTGTCAACCCGATCGCCTACTTACCCAAAGGGCATAGGAATTCCTAGGCTGAGTGATTTGTGTGAGGATTGAAAGGGGAGCCAATGGCTCCCCTTTGTTTTTCTGTATATTTAGCCAAACTTACCCTATCTATGGCAATCTGAGAAACAGAGCCAATCACTCATATGAATTCAGCAGTCTATGCAAACTCTGCCTAACCCCGTTGGTGCTAACGCCTTTCTACTTTCTTTATCGACCGATCCCACTATTCAGCGACGCAAAACCCGCCCCGTGCGTGTAGGTGATGTCACAATTGGTGGCAGCTATCCCGTCGTAGTGCAATCCATGATCAATGAGGATACGCTGGATATTGAAGGGTCTGTAGCAGCAATTCGCCGACTCCATGAAATTGGTTGTGAGATTGTACGAGTTACCGTGCCAAGTCTGGCACATGCTTATGCCTTGGCAGAAATTAAACAGAAATTACTGGCAACTTATCAGGCCGTCCCTCTCGTTGCAGATGTGCATCATAACGGCATGAAAATTGCGCTAGAAGTGGCAAAGCATGTGGATAAGGTGCGAATCAATCCAGGTTTGTACGTCTTTGAAAAACCGAAAACCGATCGCACTGAATATACTCAGGCAGAATTTGACGAAATTGGTGAAAGAATTCGAGAAACCCTCGAACCACTCGTCGTTTCTCTCCGAGACCAAGGAAAAGCAATGCGGATTGGTGTGAATCACGGTTCTCTAGCTGAGCGGATGCTGTTTACCTATGGGGACACGCCAGAAGGCATGGTCGAATCTGCGCTAGAGTGCATTCGAATTTGTGAATCCCTCGATTTTCATAACCTGGTGATCTCGCTCAAAGCATCGCGAGTACCCGTTATGCTCGCAGCCTATCGCTTGCTAGCCCAGCGAATGAATGCGTTGGGGATGGAGTATCCATTACACTTAGGGGTCACAGAAGCAGGAGATGGTGAATATGGGCGCATTAAATCGACTGCCGGAATTGGCACACTTTTAGCTGAAGGGATAGGTGACACAATTCGGGTCTCTCTTACCGAGGCTCCTGAGAAAGAAATTCCGGTGTGTTACAGCATCTTGCAAGCATTGGGTTTGCGCAAAACCATGGTTGAGTATGTTGCCTGCCCCTCTTGTGGACGCACTTTGTTCAATTTAGAAGAGGTGTTGCATCAAGTTCGGGAAGCGACCAAACATCTAACCGGACTGGATATCGCTGTCATGGGGTGCATTGTCAATGGACCAGGAGAAATGGCAGATGCGGATTACGGCTATGTGGGCAAGCAACCCGGCTATATTTCTCTATACCGAGGAAAAGAGGAGATTAAAAAAGTTCCGGAATCTCAGGGGGTACAAGAGTTAATTAATTTAATTAAGGCAGACGATCGTTGGGTTGATCCCTAGCCTAGGCAAACAACGATGACAAGCAATTGTGAGGTGATCGATAGTCGGACAATGGCAGACTTGGACTTCAGCGCCTCTATAAGTGAGTGGTTCATCGCGAAAATCGGCTGCCTTTGGCCTGCCTGTGTTAGATTGAGCATAAATTTTCAATTCTTTTTCCCGGCTTCAGACTATGGCAATGACGAAGAGTGGTTTCGTTTTGTGCGCTACAGCTGCTGCAATCACAGCAGTGACAATTACTGGAGCTGGACTCCATCTGTCTAAAGGGCAAGCATTTTTTCGGGAAAGCCCTAAAGAGCTGGTTGATGAAGTTTGGCAAATTATCGATCGTAATTATGTCGATGGCACCTTCAACCAGGTGGATTGGAAAGCGGTTCGTACCCAATATCTAAAGCGGTCTTATGTCAACCAAACCGACGCCTACAAAGCGATTCGGGAAATGTTGGAAAAACTGAATGACCCCTACACTCGGTTTATGAACCCAGAAGAGTTCAAAAACATGCAGATTGACACTTCTGGCGAATTAACTGGGGTCGGAATTCAGCTAGCCCAGGATGAAAAAACTAAAAAGTTGGTAGTGGTGGCTCCGATCGAGGATAGCCCGGCTTTTACAGCCGGAATCCTTTCAAAAGATATTATTCTTAAAATTGACGGTCAAAAAGCCGAGGGTTTGGACGTTAACAAGGCGGTAACGTTGATTCGTGGACCTGCCGGAACTCAGGTAAAATTGACTGTTTTGCGAGGAACGCAAGAGTTAGAGTTTGCGATCAAACGTGCCCGCATTGAAATCCACCCTGTGCGGTATACTTTCCAAAAAACTCCAGCTGGAGGTATTGGCTACATTCGCTTAATTACCTTTAGTGCCAATGCCGCTGATGAAATGCGGAATGCCATTCAAGTCCTGGAGAAAAAGCAGGTGAATGGCTACATCTTAGATTTACGCTCCAATCCGGGGGGGTTGCTCAATGCCAGTATTGAAATTGCCCGAATGTGGCTACAAGAAGGCACGATCGTCTCTACTGTTGACCGTAAAGGTGAAGTCGATCGTGCCCAAGCAAATAGTCGAGCACTCTCGCTGAAACCATTGGTCGTTTTGGTGGATGGCGGATCAGCCAGTGCTAGTGAGATTCTATCGGGCGCATTGCAAGACAACAATCGAGCCGAATTGGTAGGCACACAGACCTTTGGCAAGGGGTTAGTTCAGTCTGTACGTCCGCTAGGAGATGGATCAGGGCTGGCAGTGACGATCGCCAAGTACTACACCCCCAGTGGTCGCGATATTAATAAACATGGGATTACTCCCAATCATCCAGTCAAGCTGACTGATCCTGAACGTGCAGCACTTTCGAGCGATCGTACAAAAATTGGCACTTTAGCGGATCCTCAGTACGTTAAAGCTCTAGAAGTTCTCACCAAAAAAGTTGCCAAAGCCCAACCAGGGGAACGAGCAGAAACAAAATCTAATTAAGTAACAATAAAAGAACTTTTCTGTCCTTTTATTATTCTATAAGCTTAAATCTTAGAACTTTCTTTTGGGGGATAGAAGATTTCTCAGAAAGAAATTGCTGGTTGCCTCTTTAAAGAGGCTTGAACTTTCAATCAATAAATACTAAACGGGTTTACATTTCCCAGCCCGAATTAAGCCAACTCTTCGAGTCACAGCTTCAGTTTGGGATTCAAAAGGTCCCCATCGTTCCAAACTAATAACATCCAGCTTTCCCGAAAATCTCTCAAGATCTGAAGGATCTTCACGTAAAATTTCGCAATTTCCCTCTGGAAGCCTGACAATATACCAGTTCTCTGATTGGCTCATCGTTTGTCTTTAGGTGAAAATTTCATCTCTCTGAATGGGGTTGCCCCAAGCAATCTCTGAATTTAACAAGCATTGCACGAATTTAAATGTTAAGTATAAGATGTCGATTTTGCTATATCGCTATCCTACAGACAAGTCTATTGGGCTTAGAAGTACGTACGTATCCAAAATATCCCTCTTGCAATACTGTATGATCCAAATATTTCAAACTGCGATACTTTCTCGACATTGCTCAAAATAACCGGATGAGATAGCTTTTGAAGAGAAGTTACAATTAAGTTGTGCTTCCATGATACTGGAAACAAAAATTTGGGAAAACTTCGCAAAAGATTGTAGTTAGTTGGTTCGGTCAGAATTCAGAATATAGGAAATCTGCTGTTCTTGCTGGATCTCGGGTTTAGGGCTATTGGTCTGGTTGATACAATATTTTCGGGGTGAATTTCATATAGTGGCTCGGTCGAATTGCTCAAAATTGTAACTGTATCAGCCGCACCAAAACTCAAAATTATCGTTACATTTGCTGACGCAAAAGGCCCCAAATACGACCATCTTAGGTTCTTGTCGAAGAGAAGTAGTGTATGACAGATTCACAGCGCCCGCCCAGTTCACCACCGCCAACCCCTCGTGTTCCTCCCGCTCCTCCTCCTCGACCCCCTGTTGGTGGTGTTCATGCGGCAGTCAATCCATCGATACCTGCCCAAACGATGGCAATGCCAACGACTCCTGTTAACTCTCCACCGACATCGCCTCCAACACCAGCAACTCAGCCTGCCCAGGCGGGCGGGCATCGTCCCAGTGCTCCGCCTAGTATGCCGGCTTCGGTTCGCAACAAGCAGCAGCCGACGCATGGTTCACCCACTCTAGAGCAGATTGTCAAAGAAGCCTTTGATAAAGGCTTCTCAGACGTTCACTTGGGAGTCGGCGAAGTGCCTCGTTTCCGTAATCGAGGAGAAATGGAAGCAACCAGCTATCCAGTAACCACCCTGGAAACCTTTATGAGTTGGTTGAAGGAAATTTTGAACGATGAAGAGATTCGTCGGTTTCAGGACACACTTGACTTTGATGGTGCAACTCAATATGAGTTTGCTCGCGTTCGGATTAATATCTTTGACGCATTGCGGGGGCCCGCATTGGTAATGCGCTTAATTCCGCTGAAGATTTTAACGATCGAGCAATTAAATTTACCTCCTGTCTTTAAGGATGTTTGTCATTACCACAAGGGGTTGATTTTGGTCACAGGACCAACAGGTTCTGGTAAATCCACCACAATGGCAGCAATGATCGACTACATCAACAATGAGATGCCAAAAAACATCATCACCATTGAAGATCCAGTTGAATTTGTCCACCAGAGCCGTAAATCGTTGATTAAACAACGCGAAGTAGGAATTCATACGCTCAAGTTTGATAATGCTTTAAAAGCTTCGCTACGGGAAGACCCAGACATTATCCTGATTGGTGAAATGCGAGACAAAGAGACAGTTAATACTGCTCTAAAAGCGGCACAAACCGGACACTTAGTCATGGGAACTTTGCACACAAATAGTGCAGTGAAAACGATCGAGCGGATTCTACAACTCTATGAACCTGACCAACAAGCTCCAATGCGAGTTGCAGTAGCAGAGTCTCTGGTCGCAGTCATCGCCCAAGGTCTTTGCCGTACGACAGATGGTAAGCGAGCTGCATTCCACGACATTATGATTAATACTGACGCTATCAGAGATTATATTCGTCGAGGAGAATTGGATGAAATTGAGCAGTTGATTCCTCGCTGTACCTTTGATGGGATGTGCACCATGAATCAATCTCTTTATAAGCTTTATGAAGCAGGCAGAATCACAGAAGAAACAGCGTTAGAAATGTCGCCGAAAACGAATGAGATGGCTCAGATGTTACGGGGACGTGTGTAATATTTTTATCATAGAAAATTGACTTTAGTTATCAATTTTCTTGAACGAAATGGACGATACACAAGGTACGCGCAGGGATGTCTCCCAGCTTAAATTCAATGTCTGATCCTTCCTCAGCAAAGCTTTATAAAGGGATTGCTCTTTTTACGCCTGGAGGAGATCTGATTTATAGCATCGATCCTCAAAAACGAAGTCGATGGCATATCAATTTGTGCATCGCTTTGCAGGAAATGCTGGGTTTACTGGAGGCTCCTCACTTTTTGGTGCCTTGCTTTACGGCGACGATAGATCGTTGGCTTGACCCATATACGGGAGAGTTGAGAGTTGTTGCTGAAGCCTACCCGCCAGTTTTGCGATATCAAGGACTGCTCAATGCAGTGTTTGAAACCAAAGATCTAGTCTGGCAAGTTGCTCCTTGCCCGGAAGGTTTGTGTGACCTAATGATGCTGAAAACTTATCAGAATGAATTTTCTGAGCTTTGGCAGGATCACGATTTAATCGTGCGCTACGAGAATACCGCATCCCATACTCATCCGATCGCTCACCCATTTCCAAATCCTTCTGCTCCTTTTTCGCACGCTGTCGGTGCAGAAGGATATGTTTTGCGGCTTTTTGTGTCAGGTCATAATGCGGCAACAGAGAGGATTTTGAAAAATCTGTATCAAATGCTCGAACATTTTTTGCATTATCCTTATACGTTAAAAGTCATTGATATTTTTAAGCACCCTGAAGAGGCAGAAGCCGATCAGATCTCTGCAACACCGACCTTAGTGAAAGCCTGGCCCCAGCCAACTCGTCGAATTGTTGGAGATCTAGATGATGTCGATAAGATTTTACGTATTTTAGGATCTCCCTAATTTCAAGTTGCTGAAAATATTTGAACCGCAACTGAGAAGGGTGTCAAATCTCATCCGGCTTGCCTCTCAAATCTATGCTTCTAATCCAGTCAGAATAATGTAACTGCATAAGAGTTGCGATGTTCATACCTGGATGCAGGGAATTTTTGTCATACTTACTGATCGATCACGAGAGCCAGAGCAAGCAAAAACCGCATGGGGCGAAGAAGCGCTCCTGCTTTGCTTACGTGTTTTTTCTGGTAATCAGTACGGGAAAATATATGATGAAATCATATATTTTGACCATATTTGCATGTTCTTTAATACAGCATAAGTGTATTCCAAGATTGAAATACAGTAGTGGCTAACTGTTGCAAAAGATATTATTCACAATGACAAACATATTATTTTGCTATTTGAAGCAACATCATCTATTACTGGGCTACTAAACCCTAGTAACAGTGAGTGATTGAGGCAAAGAATTTTCATAGATTGAAATATCTTATTATTTAGAGCTGAGACAAGCTGCAGACAAGTAATGATTTAAATATACCCTTGCATTCTTCGATCGTAGTACTTTCAAATGATTTTATCATTGAGATAGAAGTGCTTTAGTGTGTTAAAAATCGGGTGTTTCAGTATCTAACACGGTGCTTTTTTTCAAATAAATCAGTTTTTTTCCTGTCTTGCGTTTTTGGCTCCGTATAGATGAGTAGTAATTATCCAGATGGAGGAGCGATTTTTTGTTTAGTCCCAGTCAGCGGTTTCCGAAACAATTTTCTGGAACTTTCAATGTTTTCTCTTAGTCAAAGGTATGAGTTGGCTATTGTAATGACCTTCACCCAAGATGGAGTTTCAACAGGAAAATGATTTAACTCCATAATTGACCTTGCTTCAATTTCTCGTGCTCTTTCCCGATGACTGTAAATGGACAAAGCGATTGTGAACTAGGCGGTCTTTAGTATGCCTCCGTGTGTTCCATGTTTTTGACTGTCCAATCAGACAATGGAGATTATCACGATGAAGATGAATCGTTCTGTATTGTTCAGTTTTGCTTTGCTGACAGGTTATGGATTGTTGAAGCCGAGTGTCAATTTTGCGCAGATTGCTCCTAAATCGCCTGTTACAGGCTATAGCAATCTGGTCTTGAATGAGGAATTTACTGGTGCCAGTTTAGATACAACTCGTTGGATTGCTGGATTTCCCTGGGGAACTTGTCAAACGGGTAATGCTTACACTGACTACTGCCCAAACAATGTGAAAGTTGCGAATGGTATGTTAGAGCTTGCTGTAACGGGACCCGGAAGCAATGGCAAGACCAAAGGAGGTGTGATTTCAACTCGACAAATCTGGAATTATGTCTACGCTGAGGCTTCTATCAAAATGCCTCCCGGGAATGGGCTTTGGGCAAATTTTTGGACCGATCGTCCAAAAGCCTGGCCCCCTGAGATTGATATTGCCGAGTATATTGGCAGTATACCCAATGCGATTAACCTTACCAGCCACTACAGCACACCCACTAGTGCCCACGAGTATGTTTATCACCGTCATCCTACAGGGGCAAATCTCAGCAGTGGTTTTCACACCTATGGACTGGAATGGACAACGCAGGAATTGACCTTCTTTGTCGATGGTAAAAGGGTTAAAAGCTTTACGGGTGCTGCTGTACCGAAGGATGCCATGAGTTTCATTTTGAGAGCAGGGACAGGAAGCCTGCAATGGGGGGGGGCAATTCAGAACACCCGATTTCCCAGTGTTATGTACACAGACTATGTCAGAGTTTGGAAAAAAGGAAGTTCTTCCACCACTACTGCCTTACCTGGAACACCCCCGACTATTAGTCCTGGGGCACCGCCGGCTCCGATTCGCACATCTCCTCTAGCAACAACCAATGCTCTCAGCAACTTAAAAGTTACTTTGGCTGAGTCAATTCACCCCAATTATGTCGGTAAGAAAGCTAGTTTTTCGCTGACGGTGACGAATGCAGGTAAAGCCACGTTTACGGGTTCCCTGGGTGTGAGTGTTTCTGTAAATGGCAAATACTATGGGGTTGCACCTTTGCAATCGGTCACGTTACCCCCTGGTAAAACTGCAAAGTTTAAGTCGGGCAGCACCCGAGGATTGCCTACGATTCCTTTCACGCTTGAAGCGAAGGTCTACAACGAGAAGATGAAGGTGGGTCCTACAGCGACATTTGCGATCGCTGACTAAACGAAGCGCAAATCCTCGATTCAACTGAAAAGTATCGCAAGTTTGTAATTGGGAGGGTAGCTCCTAATCAAACATCAGCATCAAGACAGCGAACGCATAAATTGAACAGTTAAACGCTATTCTTTCAGACAGTGAACGCATCATCTCGACTGTATGCTTTTGTAAGCAAACTGAGACCGTAATTCTATATTTTGAACACAATCGCTTTGTTCTTGCATTGCCTCTTTCCTCCAGGGAAAGAGGCCGTTTTTTTGGAAATTGCCATGCGCAAGACGATCGTCTTATCGCTATCGCCATTCAGCCTAGGACAAGGGGCTTAAGCCTCTCGTTAATTCCAGACTTTGAAATGTAATTCCAGACTTTGAAATGTCCTACCGATTGGGGGGGGCACATCTCCGAATGAAACCAAGACTACGCAGCCAGAACTTTATCTTGGGTTGGTTGCTGTTCGCTGAGCGCGTCCAATAGTTCCAATACTTCACGTTCAAAGGCGACCTGTGCCCGATTAGTGCGACCACCGAGATAGAGCCGATCTCCCTGTTGCAAAACCCAAATCTGGGAGTGGGAAACGTAACTCATTAATACGCCCACCATTAACAAGCCAAACCCAGCATATACCAGAGGAATTCCTGGATCAGCCTTAATTTGCAGTCCAGTACTCCCGATCAAATCATCGATCGCTAATCGGACCCCATTCACTTCGATCGACATCCCCTTGCGCACCGTGCCAATCAATTTGCCTGTCATGTCATAGACCAGCAACATCCCCTGAAGATCTTTGGCAACCAGCGACACGCCTGTGCTCATATCGGTTTTGGTTGGTACCCAAGTCCCCCAAATTCTGCCACCCTGCATATTGAGTGGAGCCATAGGTAATTGCAGTACTGGACTGTTGTTGACATGCACTTGCACCGCCGCAATTCCCCAATCTGCTTGATACAGCGTCACCCCACGATAACGAAGCGGTTCATTGACGTGGATGGTTTTGTGCTTTACCTCTTTGCCCTGATCATCTACCACCGACAGATCCGAATAGAATTGGTCGATCGTCCCATCTGGGGTGTAATCAATCCAAAACCGATTGACTTTCACTGCCCAGTCTGTGGGAATTTGTGGCGTTGACCAGGGACCTGCATCCAGAATGTTCTTAATCTGAAACATGTTGCCACTGGGAATGATTTCCTGCCCAGTGAACCCTGTCATTGCACCCCAAATTGCCCCACTCAGAATAATCAACATACTGGCATGAACAACGATCGGACCGACTCGTCCAACAATCCCTTTGTGGGCATAAAGTGCATCCTCCTGGCGAAACAAGCGGTACCGTTGCTGTTCTAGCAATGGTTCTACGTCGATCAGCTTGACCTGACTCAACTCTGCACTTAGGGCAAATTTTTGAAACTGGCGGGGCTGGGTGTAAAAGTTCCAGGTACGAGAAAACCATCGTAGTGCTGGTAGTTGGCGCTTAAATGTACAGGCAGTGAGGCTGGAACCAAACAAAATCAGGATTGCGAGAAACCACCAGGTTCGATAAACATGATCCAGCCCCAACACCAGAATGATTTTCCAGGTGAGGAAGCCAAAGAGTGCCGGATGCTCTGGATAGTTTTTCTGGTAAAACGCCATCGATTGCCCTTGCTCAATCACTGTGCCAGAAATGCTGAATACTGCGATCGTCAATAGGAGTGCGATCGCCAACCGCAAGTCTGCCAACAGGGGAATCAATTCTCGGTTAAAAAAACGTCGAATCGTCGTCTGCAACTGAAAAAATGGGTTTGGTGAGGGGTCCGAAGGGTTTGCAGTCATATTGCAGAGGGTAGAAGCAGGGGTAGGGATTAGAGCAAAATATCCATTATGGGGTGGTATGTCCACACGACTATTGGCAGTTCTGACTAGCAATTTGTATGCAGAAATCGCCTAAAAACTTGCCACTCTCGACAGTAAGGAAAAAACGCCAAAGCCCACCAACAACGCACCACTGGCAGGAGTAATCCACCCCGACCAGCGACGCAATTCCAGCAGTTTTTTAATCGATGCAGTAAAAGTGCCTGCCAAAATCAACGGTGCTGCATACCCTGCCGTATAAGCCAGGAGCAGTCCACCTCCTAGCCAGGGATCTTGGGTGGTAGAGATCCAGGTCAAAAGCGTGGCTAAAACGGGAGTGCTACAAGGGGACGCTACTAAGCCAAAAGTCAGACCGACGAAATAGGAACGCACTCCTTCGGGCAAGTCTTTAGAAATTAAATCGAGACCGTTAAAAGCAGGAAGCTGCAATGGCAAAGCCTCTAGCAAGTTCAGCCCCATCAAAATTGCAACCAGACTAACGATGATCGATAAGCCAATACCCACCTGTCCATAAATTCGCCCGACCACTGCCGCCAAAATCCCCAAGGCTGCTAGTGTCGTCGCTAGTCCCAAGGCAAACCAGGTAGACTGAGCCGCTGCCTGCAACCGACTACGGGTTTCGTAACCCCCGATATACCCGATCGTGATCGGCAACATCGACAGCATGCAGGGGGTAAGGCTGGTCAATAATCCAGCTAAGAACAGCACTGCCAGGCTCACGAGCGTCAAATGATTAAGCTGAGTAGCAACCAGCGTATCCGCAAACTGTTCCAACTCGTACAAACGGGTTTGTAAGGTTTCGATCATGCCAGTGCACTGCGGGAAAAATTGACCATCCTCATCTTAACCGGAAAGCCGGGGGTCTTCGGGAACGGAACTGGAGGGAAAAGGAATCCAACGGGAAAGAAGTAGTAGGGAATAAAGAGTCGGGGGGTTAGGAACTGATTTTGCAGGTGGCAAGCCCTAGGGCTTGCTTTACCAGCGCCGGAATTTGCGAAGGGCTTTCTGCCACGGGTACTTGAGCGCGGCGGAAGGCATCGATTTTGCTTTCAGCAGTACCAATTTCCATCCCGATTTCAATCACTTGGGAGGCAATGATGGCTCCAGCGTGACCAATACGCCGACCGCGAGGCGCCGTGCGTCCGGCGATATAGGCAATTACAGGTTTATCAATCACCTCAGCAATGTAGTGGGCTGCGGCTTCCTCTGTTTCGCCACCAATCTCACCGACCAGAACGATCGCTTCAGTGGCTTCGTCTTCATCCAGAATTTGTAACCATTGGGGAAAAGAAGAACCGACGATTGCATCTCCCCCCAGACCAATTCCGATCGACTGCCCCAACCCAGCGCGCGTGAGTTCCAGCGCAATTTCATAGGTCAATGTCCCACTGCGGCTGATCAACCCCACTGAACCTGGACGATAGAATGTAGGCGGATGCAGTCCTAACAAAATCTGTCCCGGTACAATAATGCCGGGAGAATTGGGTCCAATCAATAGAGTCTCAGTCGCTTCAGCCTTTCTTGCCAGACGCACCATATCCAGGGGTGGCATCCCTTCCGTAATCAAAATAATTTGGCGAATGCCTGCATCGATCGCTTCCAGTGCCGCATCCAATGCCAAATAGGGATGGACGAAGATTACGGTGACATCGATCGTGCCAACCGTGGCAAGTGCCTGCTCCACCATATCAAACACCGGAATTCCCTGAACCACTTGTCCCCCAGACCCCGGACTCACACCCACCACCACATTGGTGCCATAAGCTTGCATTAAAGGCGTATAAACTGAACCCAGTGGCTCAGTGATGCCCTGTACCATTACTTTGCTATGGGTAGAAAAATTCATAGGATGGTGTCCGTAGATGCAAAATGCCCAAGATTCACCGTTCTGGTGACCCGTTCAGGGAGAGGGAATGCGAACGAGATAAACTAATAAGATAACTGCAACTCAAGAATATTTGTGCCATTCTCGTCACACTCAAAAAAATTGGTCGTGCTTCCAAGGAGTAGTCGATGGGGGTGAAAGCTTAGCTCAGCCAAGCTTTCACCCCCATCGACCACCTGTCTAGAAGATGCCCCAAAAAATTGATAATGATTGACGATTTGGACTAGCGCTTGGCTACGGTTAGGAACTCTTGGAGGCTGCTTTTGCCAAAATCACGGCCTGCACGATCGCGTCATCCAAACTGTCCAACCAGGTCACTTGTGTCGCAGGCAAAGCGTCTCGATCTAGAAGACAATCTTCTCCAGCCAGTCGGACAAACAGGTGGGGAATCCGCACAGAACGTGCAGCCCGAGCATTCCCCCGAATTTCACTTACATTACGAGAATTCCGGGCTTTGTGCTGCAGATAGGCAGCAATGACCTTTACAATCTCGTCACAAGGTACGATGACATTCACCAAATTGATCAAGATGACTTTGACTTGTTTATTTTGGCTGATTAGCTCTAAGCCTCGATCAAGGCGATCGCCCAACGCAGATGGGTGCCAGTCATAACAGGTCTCACTGCCCACATTCAAGACAGAGGCTGGTCTTCCCCCCGCTCGTGCTACCAAATCCATTGCTGCCATTGCCAAACTAGCACCATTACACACAATGCCAATATTGCCATCCATTTCTACCAGCATCATTGAGTCGCTGGGCTGAGCGTACGGGTTAGAGACCTTTGTGACAAAGGCAACCAGATCAGCATGGCGGTTCAAAGCATCATCATTGACTGTCACCTTGCCATCTAGCGCCATCACTTCATTGTTGGCATTCACTGCTAATGGATTAATCTCAATCAAATCTAAATCTTTTTCAAAAAATAAACGATACATCTTTTCCATCACCTGACTGATGGAGAGCATCAAGTTACCCTGCAAACCCATTTTGAGTGCCAACCGACGAGCATAAAAAGGGGAAAACTCGCGATCGACCACCACCTGTTGCATATGTTCGATCTCGGCTTCCACATTCACTCCACCCCGCTGGGAACCTAAAAGAACCGGGCGACGCAAAGAGCGATTAAGCGTCACTGCTAGATAAAATTCTTGCTCAGCGTTATACTTCGCTTCAGCCAAAATTGCAGTCGGAAACTCTCCTTGAATCGGGAGATTAAAAATGGTTTGGGCAGCAGCGATCGCATCGATCGTGTTCTCGACAAACCGGACTCCTCCCACACGACTGCGCCCGCCGATATAGACCTGCGACTTGAGTACGATCGGATACGGAATTTGCAATCCTTTCAAATCTTTAGGTCGATCGATACGCTGCGAGGGCAAAATTGGAATGCCCATTTTGTGAAAGAGTTCTTTTGCCTGATACTCCAAAAGATCCATAGCAAACAGGATTTTTTCTTAGAAGTGGGCGAGCTGGATTGGGCTAGGTAGAAAAAAAGCTTGCCACACACACCACGGATCTACCCTCTGAGATCTGCCACTTGTTACCTGCATCCAGAGTACCTGAAATAAACCAATCCCTCTACTTGTTCAACAAATAGAGGGACGGTTGGCTATGCGATCGCAAGCGATTCTAGAAGACGAAAAAGATTAATCATTACGTAGCATTAAGAGTTGTACTAGTTGAAGTACCGAATACAATGCGGTCGCGACATAGGTAAAAGCCGCTGCATTGAGAACTTTTCGAGCAGCCTGGTTTTCCTCTCCTTGCAAGATTCCTAGATTGTCAATAATTTTCAGGGCACGATTGGATGCATCAAACTCCACTGGCAAGGTCACAAGGTGGAATAAAATCACTGCAATAAACAAGACGATGCCAATGTTGATAAATAGCCCCCCTAGGCTACCCAAAAACAGTCCAGCAATGACCAACATAGGACCGATGTTAGACCCCAGGTTAGCAGCAGGCACCAGGGCTGCCCGCACATTCATGGGTTTATAGCCCCGAACATCTTGTAAAACGTGGCCACACTCGTGAGCAGCAACGGCGGCGGCGGCTAAAGAATCTGAGCCATAAACCACCTCAGATAAGCGAACCGCTTTGGCACTGGGATCGTAGTGATCCGTCAATTCTCCCGCAACAGGTTCAACCCGCACGTCATTGACACCCATGCGCTTGAGAATGGTTTCTGCAACTTCCGCACCCGTCATTCCCATGCTGGATCGCACATTGGCATATTTTCGGTAAGTACTCTGAACTCGGTTCTGTGCCCAAAACATCAGCACCATACCCGGGATCAAAAGCAAATAAGAAGGATGGAAAATCATACAATTGGCTCTTTGGGTCAGATGAAATGGTTGGTTTCTTCCCCGATCGTAGCATTGACAGCCGGGCGCACTGTCACATGCAACAGTGCTTTGTCAAATGCAATACCTATCAATCTCGGCTAATTGCCGCTACCCGTTCCTAAAGGATTAGAGAAAGTATTGATCTGTCCACCCCCGAGATAACGCCCTGGCGCAACGATGTAGGTTGAAGGCGGAGGCGCAGGGGAAGGAGTGGCTTGGACAGGCTGGGGTGTGGGCGGCGGTGTTGGGAAACCACCCCCGATTGGGGTTCCTCCTCCCTGAAGCTGGTATGCAGAAGGAGTGACCGGCGTTGCACTGAAGGGATTGATACTCGATTGTGCGGCTGGAACCGTGGTCTGGATGGTCGGTAAGCTAGGAGTACCCACTAAACCCGTATAGGAATTAAGTGGAGGAGTCGTGGAACCCGTAGCACCTGAAGTTGCCGTTCCCACAGATTGAGTCGGCTGACCCGGCAGCGTGGGCAACGACGGAAACCCGCTGCTGGTTGGCTGCGTGGGATAGGCTCCTGTGACTTGAGAAGAGAGCGAGGCGGTAGTGCTTCCAGCAGGAGCGAGCAGACTATTCGAGCTGGATGCTGAATTGGTTGATTGCTGCAAGGAAGCATTCAGTGCTTGCTGCAGAACATTGGCAGGGAGTGGAGTATTTTGTCCCACTAAGCCTGACTGTCCCGAACTGAAGGCATTGGGCAAAGGACTAGAAGAAAGATTGGAGGCAAAGGGATTTGTCCCGATCGGAACCGTGCTGCCAAATACCGTTCCGCCTGTCAAGATTTGCCCTGGTTGAGTCAGTCCTGAAAATAGGGAACCGATCGGCTGACTGGTAATAGGGTTAGCGGCAACGGTTGCGCGATTGCTGCTGACACCACTTCCTAACAGAGGTTGACTCAGCTGATTACTAGATTGCCCGGAATTGGCTGTAGCGTTGATTCCGAGGGCATTGCGCAAAACGGACGTGTTATCGATATCTGCCAAAATTCCCTGATCATTCGGGTTCAAAAATTGACTACCCGGAACTTGTGCGGTCTCCGTATTGGCAGCAGGGTCTTTGGGATTCATAACAAAATCCCAAACACCGCCCACGGTAATCGACAAAATGGCTGCGGGCGCCCAAACCATTGGCTTGAGAAACGGTGCCAATTGAGCTTTGAGATAACGCAGAGAATTCGGATTGAGGGAAATTTTTGGCATGATGGCTTAAAGCGGTTTCTCAACCTGATAAAAGGGTTCGGAACATGAGCGATCGCGACTGCATCCCCTTGCCGATAATGATCCTATTAATGACCGAATACACAGTCCCTAAGCGTTCTAATTTCCGTACTTTTGCGGCTGCTATTTGCCTTCTATTACCTCAATTCTAGATCTTTGCCACAAAAGTAGGGGGCTTCCCCTGCCTGCTTCACGAAAACATTACGACAGCCTGATTAAAATTTCAGGGAAATTGCTGCAATTAATGGTACACGACAGGCAGTAAATCACCCTTGAAATAATCTTCAGGCGGACTCAATAACAAGCAAGTATAGGAAATAAAACACGCTTGGCAGCGTCATTTCATGAACCCTGCCTAAATCTTTAGAATGACTATCTTCTCCCCAGCCCTTTCATCGGGAAGCTCTGACTAGAAGCAGTCCAGCAACCGCTAAGCCAAACAATGTCGGTGCCCAGCCAGCCAATAAAGGAGTCAAAATTTCAAATCTACCCAAATAATCGCACAGAATAATTAGCACGTAGTAAGCAAAAATAACCAGCAGGCTAATGGCAAAACTGGTGCCTTTGCCTGTGCGCTTGGGACGCGTGCCGATCGTTGCCCCAATTAACCCAAATACAACACAGACAAAGGGGAAAGCAATCTTTTGCTGAATCCGCAAGTTGGTTTTGTTCACTTCTTGCCGATCTCCTCCCTGTTGAACCAGATTCAGGTAATCTTGCAATTCCAGAATGCTCATTTCTCGAAAGTCGCGGCGTCCTTTTTTTGCCAGGTCTAAGGGAGCACGCGGAATCTGAAGCTGTTGTTGCTCAAATTTAATAATGTTGCGATATGAGCCATCTGCTGCAACAACATAAATTTGTCCATTAAAGAAATCCCAAGCGTTTTCTCCTGGGTTCCAGGCAGCCGTCTCTGCCGCGACAATTTGGCTCAGTCCTTGTTGAGAAAAATCTAAAACAGTGAGACCCTTCATGCGCTCACCATCAAACTGCTTGGCATAGAACAATCTTGCCAACACCTTATCGCGATCGCCATCGGGTTGCTTCACCGACTGAAATTCTTGATAAACAATATCGCGATCGCGAAAATCTGGCTTGTTCCGCTTGAGTGCCTGATTCAGCAGTACTTCTGACTGGTAGTTTGCTGCCGGAACCACTGCTTCATTAAAGCCAAAAGTAATGACTGCCAGCAGCAAACTCAACATGACTACAGGTAAGACCAAACGATAGATGCTGACTCCACTGCTCCTTAACGCAATCAACTCGCTATCGCCCGAAAGCCTGCTATAGGTCATCAAGCAGGCAAACAAAATTGCCATGGGAATCGCAAAGGCGATAAATTCTGGCGTTTTCAGGAGCAAAATTTGCAGCACCAGGGAGAAAGGTAACCCAAATTCCGTGGCTTGGCGGATCAGGTCAAACACTGCCCCGATCGTCACACCCAACATCGAAAATGCCCCAATGCCAAACAACAGCGGCATCAGCAACTCTTGCGTAATGTAGCGATCCATCATGGATAGCACAGAAGCTAGCCAGGAAAAGGGCTGCACGTTCCGCTGTTCAGGTTTGGAAGGGACTGATGACATAGTTAAACCTGAAAATTTTCTCCAAGATAGTATTGTCGTACCAGCGGATTGGTGTAGAGTTCCTGGGCATTGCCAGACGCGAGAATTTGTCCATCCCGCATGATATAAGCCCGATCAGTAATTGCCAGCGTTTCGCGAACATTATGGTCGGTGATCAGGATGCCCATGTTGCGATCGCGCAATTTTGCCACAATTGCCTGAATTTCAGACACCGCGATCGGGTCAATTCCCGCAAAGGGTTCATCTAAAAGCAAAAACTTTGGTCCCTCACGACCACAAGCTAGCGATCGGGCAATTTCTGTCCGTCGCCTTTCCCCCCCCGACACTTGAACACCCAGCGTCGAGGCAATTTTTTCTAACCGAAACTCTTTCAGCAAATCCTTGAGCCGACTATCCCACTCTCGACGAGGCACTCCAGTTTGCTCTAGGACTAGCAGAATATTGTCTTGAACACTCAAGTGACGAAAAATGCTGGGTTCCTGAGCCAGATACCCTATCCCCAATTTGGCTCGGCGATGGATAGGAAAGGAAGTAATTTCCACATCATTGAGCCAGACCCTTCCCTGATCTGGTTTCTCCAACCCCGTTGTAATGTAGAACGTCGTTGTCTTACCAGCTCCGTTAGGACCCAGCAAACCAACCACCTCTCCCTGCGAGACCGACAAACTGACACGACTGACAACAGTACGTGCGCCGTAGGACTTGTGAATGTTTTCAAGCAGAATTCTCAAATGTATGCCCCTAACAGCCGCTCCTGCTGGCAAACGTCCCTATCTTACCAGAGGAGATGATGCAGGGTTGAACAGAACGCTACCGCAAAATTGAATTGATTCAGGCGAAATGACTATTTTGGCGAAGATTCAACACCAATTTGGGGCGTTAGAGGAGGAATGCCCACAGTGGGAGATGGGGTTGGTGCAGTCGTATCGGGCACCAAGTAAATCGACTCGACTTGCCGATTCGTATCAGGTACTGCCACAAAGCGCCCTTCATCAATCAGGTAAGTGACTCGTTCCCCACGCAAACTATTCCCTTGCTGTAGAATATAAACATTGCCACTGAGTTCAATCCGCCGTTCTCGGCTGTAGTAAAGGGCTTGCGCTGCAGTTGCCTGAATCTGGCGGGCGGGATAGTTAATTTGCACATTACCGCGGGCTGTGACAATACCAGTTTTAGCATTGGCTTCTTGGACGTCAGACCTCAGAGTCAGTGCCTGACCCACACCGGGAGCTTGGGCTTCAACAGTTTTGGGTGGGGCAGATATTCCGATCGTCCCTGCGGCTAAAGCAGCTATACATACAGGAGCCAGCCTAAAACGGCGAAGGGGGGAAATACGAGGGATGAGAGTAGACAACTTCATGGGCTGTGCAGCTTAAGAAACAGGCTGTATGCAAGATGGAAAGAGAAGTGGGAAGTCCGATCGTCAACATGAGCCGAGAAGCCCTGTAGTAGTTTACCAACTTTGCAGGATTTAGCCGGATCATTCTTCGAACGGCAGCGCCTGGCTCGAGAGGATGGTTTAAAGGTGCCTTTGCGAGGAGCAACGGACACGATCCCCTAAATCTCCACGCTGGTGCGCCACCGCGCTAAAGAAAAGGGGACTTTGAAGCTGATTTCCTTCTTTTCAAGGGAGATTAGGGGAGATTTCTGCGTGCTCAACGTCACCCGCTAACACCCTTCCAAACAACCGCTTAGGCAAGATTGACCTTTTCCTAGCAAAGAAAGTTCCAAGTCGTGCTTTAATTCACGAAAGAATGGTGCCCAATTGCGGGCTTGGGCACCTAGCCTCATTCGAGGCTTTGCCTCGTTTGCAGCGTTGGCACAGACACCAAGATCGAAGATCGTCGGCTCAAAATTTGACACATTTCGGTCAGATTCGCAGTTTGGAAGGGTTGAACTTCTAGTAAATTCTGTGCTTGTAATTGTTGTAAAGCCTGTAAAAAATTGCGACTTTGGGTCAGCAATGATGCCACATCCAAGCTGCCATATTCTGGCAAGTAGGGTTGCAGACGCACAATACCTTCGCCGAATAAAATCATGGCACCGCGCCAATTGCAATGACTGAAATGGTAGAGTGCCACCGCAATTTGCAAAATTCCCTGATAAAAACTTTTCTCCGGTTGGGCAGATTCCATCCAAAGGGCTTCTAAGGTGTCGTGACAGGCATAAAACTCTTGCTGATTAAACTGATCTACACCCAACCAAAAGTCGATAGGCAAGGATTCTAAAGTTCTATCTGAGGTCATAAGTGACTCAATGCTCCCTGTAGCTGAAGTTGGAGTGGCTCGGTTGGCTGGATGACCAATCCAGGGGAGGATAATACGGTGGGCGATCGTTGAGATTCGCTCGCTTGAGCTTCCGGGGAAGGTGGCCAAAGCAGCCAACGACTTCCTGCAGGCAAGCTATTTAGACTCGTCGGATTTTGGGTTAACCAGATTAAAGGGTGATCAGGCAAGCTTTCAGCACGAACCTCTTCTCCTGCCTGCGTAGAAGCCAGCGTCTCCAAGACATTCTGATTACCGTGAATCAACCCGGTGCCTGCCGTCCAGAGCCTGGGCTGAAAGCTCTGCCGATGAGCATAAAAATAAAGGGACGCAGCCGCAATCACTGCTTGTTCAAACGCATCCAGAGGTTCCAGCGCGGCAGATGCTAGCTCAGACTCGATCGTGCCATGCTGCCAAGACAGAGCACTATCTAAACAAATCAGAATTTCTTGTCCACCCGTAAAAATTTCGAGTTCGCGGATGCGGAGTTCGCCATAGCGGGCACTGGTTCGCCAATGGATGAGACGGGTCGGATCACCCCAGCGATAGGGACGTAAGGCACGGGTCAAGCCTTCTGTTGCCATTTGGGTGCGACGATTGCTCTGGAGCCGCAGGCTCTCTTCTTGCCCCATTTGATCGACCAGTGGACAATGGCTTAAGGGCAGAACGGTGGGATATACAATGGCTGTCGCATTTACGTTTTGACTACGCCGACACCAAAATAGGCCTAAGGGAGCAGCCGTTCTCAGTTGCACAGTATGCCAGTGGTAAACACCGCGGCGTTGAGCAGATTGCTGGTAGAGCCAGTGGTGTTCGCTGTCGGGGGCGATCGTCTCAACCACAGTGAAAACAGGTTTCGCCAGGACACTGGGCAAGAGATCGTAAGCTTGTAGCAAGGTTTTAGGCTGAGGAGAGGAGTTACGTAGCACCAATTCAACCATCAAGGAATCGCCCACGCTGACCGGATGAATCAGGCAACGACTTACCCAAATGTCTTGCAGCGATCGAGCTGATAAAAAGGCAGCCACCGCTAGCAATGCAAAACTCACGCCGCTGATGACGTAAAGCCAACCCGCCAAAGTATTGGTCGCTGCCATAAAGAAAAAGAGGGACAGTCCACCAATTAGCCAACCACTAAAAGCTGGGGCAACCCAATGAGTCTCCAGCCAATCAGAAATACGTTTTCCCATCTCTCAACCTGGTAAAAATTGGAATAGCCAATCTAGCAAGGGGGAGCGAACCAGCCGCGTAGGTAGCCACCTCTGGCAATCAGCCTCAAAAAAATTCGCCAGCCCTTTACCCTTCTACCTTCTACTTCAGAAAGGTTTCTGACAATTGGGATAGAATTGCCAAAAATTATATTTTTTTGAAAAAATTAATCTCAACGCCTCTCTGCTCAACAATCAGTGCTGAGGGACTTGAATGAAAATAAAATACCAGCGGTTTGGATTTCGGCTACGCTCAATCCGCGACGACTGAAGGTTGAGCGCAGTCGAAACTTAACTGCTTGGTAAACTATTAATCCGCAGATCCCTAAGGACAGATTACAGCCCAAAATCAGCAGAGCCAAATCGTCTCGCCGTCCTAAATTTAGAGATGGAATCAGAAGGCTTTGCGAAAGAGGATTTTTGCAGGGCCTTCTTTCACAATCTAGAGGGTATCGCAATAGGCAAACCCGTAGGTTTTTTGAGAGATTCCCACGGAAATCTCTCTCAAATCTAACCCAATCGAATTTCTCGAGAAAGTGATTCCATGCTGTTTTAGCTCTTACAATGAAAGGGCGAAAAGTATATACCTTGAAAAGATTTTATTTTGACTCTGATTTGGATGGGTTCCTTTGGGCTTTTCAATTTGAAATTATTAAGTTACACCTGGTTATATCTTGCTCCGCTAGCGTGTGAAATATCTGCAATTCAACTAGCAATCTGAAAGAGAAAAGCAACATGGACGGTTATTCCGCACCCCGCTCTCAGGCTAATCCCTCCAGTATGCCGCCACCCCCACCTCCTGGGCAGATCCCTGCTCGCAACCGCCAGCAAACTATCAACACCATCGAGCAGATGGTGAAAGACGCCCACGCCCGTCAGGCATCTGACATCCATATTCGGGTGGGCGAAATTCCTCGATTTCGAGTACGGGGGCAAATGGTACGCCCTGGGGATCAAGTGCAAGTCACACCCGAAATCTTTGAGCATTATTTGAAAGAAATTTTGACACCTGAGCAACGGCTACGGTTTGCTGAGACAAAAGAATTGGATACGGCGATTTTTTACCCTGGCTTTCTGCGATGTCGAGTCAACTGTTTTGATTCGCTCACAGGCGGCGCGATCGTGTTACGACTCATTTCGCTGGATGTCCCTTCCATTGATGGGTTGGGATTGCCAGAAGTCCTGAAATATTTGGTGACCAAACCGCAAGGCTTGATTTTGATTACGGGTCCTACGGGTTCTGGGAAATCGACCACTCTGGCAGCCATGATCCGGGAAATGAACGAGTCGATGCAAAAGCATATCGTAACGATCGAAGACCCCATTGAATATGTTCATTCTTCGCAGCGTTGCTTAATTAGCCAGCGGGAAGTCGGCCTACATACCCTGGAATTCAGCCAAGCATTGCGAGCAGTTTTACGGGAAGACCCGGATGTGATCCTGATTGGGGAGATGCGCGATCGGGTCACTGTCGATACAGCACTCAAAGCGGCGCAGACAGGTCACCTAGTCTTTGGCACCTTGCATACCCGCAATGCGATTAATGCCCTGAACCGATTGCTGAATATCTATAGTCCCGAAGAACAACCCGCAATGCGGATTCAAATCACGGAGTCCCTGATTTCAGTGATCGCGCAATTACTGATTCCAACTACTGATGGACGACGCACCGCAGTGCATGAAGTCCTGATCAACACGCCTGCTATGCAAGATTTTCTGTTAAAAGGACAGGAAACCGATGCCTTCCAGTTGATGGAAACAGGAGTCAACGAAGGAATGCAGGTGATGAACCAGGCGCTTTGCGATCTGGTGCTTCTAGGCAAAATTAGTCCAGATGAAGCCGTAAAAGCCTCGACTGATCCAGGTGATCTGCGTCGCCGCGTCCGCAATGAAGGGTTCGATCCATCGCGCTCTGCAAATCGCGAGTTTGATCAATCGGGAGGTTCAAATCGCGAATATCACCCTGTTTAGACTCATAAAGAAGCATAAAGAAATGGGGCAGCTCTGAGTTGTGAGCAGGTTTATAGAGTGAATACTTACCGTGCAAGTAGGTTACTGATTGTACGGTAGAATCCCTGCCTGACAAGACAGTTTCACCCTGAGCTAGCCACAATTTAGCCCCGATCGAAAGTCATGTAGGATTTCTCGATCGGGGCTATTGCAATAAACAGGATTTGTTACTTCTTACCCGCTAATTTCTTAGCTTTGGCCACCTTACGCAAGCGAATCGATTGGGGGGTAATTTCAAGTAGCTCATCAGGACCGATGTACTCTAGTGCTCGCTCTAGACTCATATCCACTGGAGCTTGCAATTGCACCAATTCTTCACCACCAGAAGCTCGGTGGTTGGTGAGTTGCTTGGTCTTACAGACATTCAGTTCTAAGTCTTGCGGGCGATTGTGCTCACCCACAATCATTCCCCGATAGACTTTAACTCCCGGTGTGATGAAAAAGACGCCCCGATCTTCTGCATTTTTCATAGCATAGAAGGTAGAAGTGCCTTCCTCAAAGGAAATCATCACTCCGTTCCGTCGGGCTTCAATTTCACCGACGATCGGGCGGTAGTCTAAAAAGCTGTGGTTCATGATCCCTTCGCCACGAGTAAGGCGCATAAACTCACCCCGAAACCCAATTAAACCGCGAGCCGGGATCATGAATTCTAGCTGAGTTCGCCCATTGGTTCCCACCAGCATATCCTGCATTTCACCTCGACGCTGCCCCAATCGCTCGATGCAACCACCCACAGCAGCCTCTGGCACATCTAACACCAAGGTTTCGTAAGGTTCGCAGGGTTGCCCACTTACTTCTCGGAAAATCACCTGGGGTTGGGAAACTTGGAATTCATAGCCTTCCCGTCGCATGGTCTCAATTAAAATGCCCAGGTGTAGTTCCCCGCGTCCCGATACCAGAACCTTGTCGGGCGAATCGGTCTCTTCAACCCGCAACGCCACGTTCGTTTCCAACTCTCGGAATAGCCGATCGCGCACCTGGCGAGATGTCACAAAGGTTCCTTCCTGTCCCGCAAAGGGTGAATCGTTCACAGAGAAAGTCATCTGCAAGGTAGGTTCATCAACTTTGATCAGAGGGAGCGCCTGGGGTTCATTCGGACAAGTAATCGTTTCGCCAATGTTGGCATTGGCAAATCCGGCAACCGCCACAATATTCCCGGCAGAGGCTTCTTCAATATCAACCCGCTTCAGCCCTTCAAACCCCATCAGTTTGCTGACTTTCGCTTTAACAATCTCTCCGCTTTCAGTTACCAGCGCAGCTTGTTGTCCCATCCGAATGACACCATTGTGAATTCTACCGATCACAATGCGCCCTAGATAGTCTGAATAGTCTAACGTGGTGACTTGCAGTTGCAGTGGCTTGTCCAGGTCACCGATCGGCGGCGGAACGTGACGCAAAAACGCCTCGAATAGAGGCTTCATATCTACATGCTCATCTTCGAGAGCATCGATCGCAAACCCTGCTAGCCCAGACGCAAAAAGATAAGGAAATTCGCACTGGTCATCATCCGCGCCCAGTTCCAAAAACAGATCGAGCACTTTGTCGATTGCTCCATGGGGATCTGCCTGAGGACGATCAATTTTGTTCACCAAGACAATCGGGCGCAGCCCCTTCTCCAATGCCTTCTTCAGCACAAATCGTGTTTGGGGCATTGGTCCTTCATTGGCATCAACAATAAGTAAACAACCATCCACCATCCCTAGCACCCGCTCAACTTCACCCCCGAAGTCAGCGTGTCCCGGTGTATCCACAATATTGATTAACGTGTCCTTGTAGCGAACGGCTGTATTTTTGGACAGAATCGTGATGCCACGCTCTCGCTCCAGTGCGTTAGAATCCATCACACAGTCTGGAACCTCTTCACCTTCGCGAAATGTGCCGGACTGCTTTAAGAGAGCATCCACCAGTGTGGTTTTGCCATGATCAACGTGAGCAATGATGGCAACATTGCGAATCGGCAAAGTCATAAAAAGTTCCACTGAAAAGGGTGTTTAGGGCAGGGTGAGGAAGATTTAAGAAAATCTTCCTTGGCAATCCAAGCAAGCCCTAGTAAAGGATTCGTAATAATTCTAGCTTAGCTCAGGTGCGAATTGGGAAATTAATAACAAAACCAGGTGGAGCCAGCGCTCCCCTGGTTATCAATTCAATGTAGAAAAATCTGTACGAACCGCTAAGTAGCTGGGCTAAATTAAATTGAAGATGTTTTTGGGGGTGGAGGGGGTAACCCCCCTGCCTAGGGCACAGCCCGCGAACCCCTTTCTTACAACTAATTAGGGCTACCTACTTACTTTATGAGTTTCATGGCGTTGAAAGAATTCGCTCAGTCATTCTGCTCAGCCCGGTAAGGGGGGCAAGCCCCTTACTGGGCAAAATGACTAAATGATTGTCTTAACTCTCATCAACTCATAAAATAACGTGTAAGCCAAAGCCTTAGTAAGTTTCTACATGCCAGCGACCGGCTTTCTTCAGGCTGCGTTGAAATTCTTTCCAGTCCACCCCATGTTTGGCAGCTTCGGCAGATAAGGCGGCATCAATGCCGTCTTCCATCCCCTTTAGACCGCAAATATAGGCATGGGATTTTTCATCCGTGTAGAAAAGATTCCAAAGTTCGGCAGCATGTTCAGCAACCCGATCTTGAATGTACATTCTGCCACCTTGAGGATTTTGCTGTTCTCGGCTAATGGCATAAGTCAGTCGGAAATTGTCGGGGTACTTTTGCTGTAGCTCTTCCAGCTCTTGCTTGTAGAGAATATTGGCAGTCATTGGAATCCCAAAGATCAGCCAGGCAAGCCCTTTGAACTGATAGTCGGGGTTGGCTGCTTTTTCAGCATCTTTAAACATCCGCCATAGATAAGCCCGGAAGGGCGCAATGCCCGTGCCCGTCGCCATCATGACAATCTTGGTGCCTTCATCTTCGGGCAACAACATTTCTTTACCCGTCGGTCCGGTGATTTTGACATCCGCACCTACTTCCAGATTACAAAGATAAGTCGAGCAAACTCCATAGACAGTTTCACCGGTTTCGGGGTGCTTATACTCAAGCTGTCGCACGCAAAGTGAGACCGTTTTGTCATCGACCCGATCGCCATGCCGGGTAGAAGCGATCGAATATAATCTCAGCTTTTCTGGCTTACCATTTTTATCTACACCAGGTGGAATAATGCCAATGCTTTGCCCTTCGAGATAGCGTAAGTCTCCCCCTGAAATATCAAAGATCAAGTGACGTACGGTACCAATTCCCCCCTTGTCTACCAGTTCTTCATTCGACAAGCACTTGCCGACAAAAGGCGCATTTGGACGATAGATATTAACCGGAATATCAGCCTTAGCCTTGGCTTGAGTCATAGAATTGCTCTCTTTTTGGGGTTGCTTTGTCTGAGCTGCCGCTCCTGACACTGCACTGCCGGATGAGCTATCCACAGCATTGAAGGGTTGAATGCTCACGATTTTGCCGCCCATACGGGTAATTCGGCGCATCATGTCATTCATACGATCGTAGGGCACAGCAAAGAAAACACTGCCACTGCGACGAATCGAGGGATTCATCCCCTCCGTTGCTGAATTTTGGCGTAGACCCACTACCTCATAAAGAAAGATTCGACTCGCCGACAGTGAGCTGCCGATACCACCCATTGCGCTTAATTTGTACATGCTCTCGAAAATCTCCGAACCTAACCTACCTTAACATTGTGCTGCAAGGTGCTCCTTCAAACAAATAGAGCGATACATAATTAACTTTCAGCCCTATCCAAAAAAACTGAGCTTTTGTTCTGGAGAATCTGAGAACCGATATTTAGGCAGCAAGATGTCAGAAGCAGGAAGCATTGTAATTCGGAACTTGCAAAGCAGAATTCGCCATGCAGATACTTTCAGAGCATAAGCGGTAGTGCCGGAATCAGAATGTCAAAATTGAATCAATTTCATTTTTGTTTAAGGGTGCTTTGTTTAAGGGTGCAGTTAACCCTTAGCATAGGTAATGTTAGCTAAACTCCCAATTTAAGCTTGTAGGGATGATCCCATTTTGGTAAGATTGGGACAGCGGCTAGTATAAATACCTAGTTCGGAGCGTTAAGGCATACTCTTTGGATTAATGGTATGGATGCTTGGGTCTGTGGTGGCTCTATGCCATACCGTGACGCAGGCTTTTATTGGTTACGCGGTGTGGAGTTGCTATGGTTTTTATCCAGGGCAGCACCATGATTTAGGGCTTCGATGCCTAACACAATCAAGACCTTTAGTAGATATTTTGCGTTAAGAGGAAAGCTATGACCAGTAAGCCAGACCGCGTGGTTCTGATCGGCGTTGCCGGAGACTCGGGGTGCGGTAAATCCACGTTTCTACGCCGAATTACAGATTTGTTTGGGCAAGAATTAGTCACTGTCATTTGCCTGGACGACTACCACAGTCTGGATCGTAAGCAGCGTAAAGAAACTGGAATTACTGCACTCAATCCTAAAGCTAATAACTTTGATTTGATGTATGAACAGATCAAAGCGCTGAAGGGTGGGCAGTCCATTCATAAGCCAATCTACAACCATGAAACGGGGATGATTGATCCACCTGAGGTGATTCATCCAAACCATATTGTGGTAATTGAAGGTTTGCATCCTCTATTCGACGAGCGGGTACGATCGCTGCTTGACTTTAGTGTTTATCTCGACATCAGCGACGAGGTAAAAGTTGCCTGGAAGATTCAGCGTGACATGTCCGAGCGGGGACATACCTACGAAGATGTGATTGCTGCCATCAATGCGCGTCGTCCAGATTTTGATGCTTACATTGATCCGCAGAAGGAATTTGCCGATGTGGTAATTCAGGTATTACCCACACGCTTGATCAAAGATGATAAAGAGCGCAAAGTCCTGCGGGTACAAATGATCCAGCGAGATGGGGTTGAAGGCTTTACCCCAGCTTATCTGTTTGATGAAGGGTCTACGATCGACTGGATTCCTTGCGGTCGTAAGCTGACCTGTTCTTACCCCGGCATCCGCATGTTCTATGGACCCGATGCCTACTACGGCAACAGCGTCTCTATTCTGGAAGTCGATGGCCAGTTTGACAAACTCGAAGAAGTCATCTACATCGAAAACCATCTGAGCAATACCTCCGCGAATTACAACGGTGAATTGACTCACCTGCTGTTACAACACCGCGAATATCCCGGTTCCAATAATGGCACAGGGTTGTTCCAGGTCTTGACGGGTTTAAAAATGCGTGCAACTTACGAACGTTTGACTGCAAAGGAAGCTAAGATGGCAGTCCAAGTCTGATGGCTTAAGCAAACAACCTAGTTCTGCCCACTCTGAATTGGACTGGAACTGAGACTAATCTTTTGATTGGGCGGGGGCAAGGTATTGCCCCCCTATTTTTTGTTCGTATTTGAGCCATGCCCTTTGCGATCTCGAACCGAACAGGATCGCTTTGGGCTGAGCCAATTTTTTATCTGAGCACAAGGTTTTTCTCATCGTCCCTTCTTGCCTGTGCGGTTTATGATGGCAAGTAAAGCATCTTAGAAGCCCTTTCTTTCATCGTTTTTTCTCCATGACTGCAACGATTCCTGCTTTGCCCAGCCAATACGATCCCACTACCACCGAAGCCAAATGGCAAAAGTTCTGGGAAGAAAATCAGGTTTTCAGAGCTGATCCTGATCACCCAGGGGAACCTTATTGCATTGTGATTCCGCCACCCAATGTCACGGGTAGTCTCCACATGGGGCATGCGTTTGAGCATTCGCTCATTGACGTGTTGATTCGCTATCACCGCATGATTGGGCGCAATACATTGTGGTTGCCAGGTACGGATCACGCCAGTATTGCTGTACAGACCTTGCTGGAGAAAGAACTGAAGGCACAGGGCAAAAATCGCTATGATGTGGGTCGGGATGCCTTTTTAGAACGAGCATGGCAGTGGAAGGAGGCATCGGGGGGCACCATTGTAGGGCAGTTGCGCCGCTTGGGGCTTTCGGTAGACTGGACGCGAGAACGCTTCACAATGGATGAGGGGCTTTCCAGTGCAGTGCTGGAGGCGTTTGTCACTCTTTATGATGAAGGTTTAATTTATCGAGGCGAGTATCTGGTGAATTGGTGCCCTGCGAGCCAGTCAGCAGTGTCAGACCTGGAAGTTGAAAATCAAGAAGTCAACGGGCATCTGTGGCATATTCGCTATCCGTTAACTGATGGGTTTGGCGCGATCGAGGTGGCAACAACCCGCCCAGAAACGATGCTGGGCGATACAGCCGTTGCAGTCAATCCGGCAGACGATCGTTACAAACATCTGATCGGCAGAACAGTCTTGCTACCCATTCTCAACCGCGAAATTCCGATTATCGCTGACGAATTTGTGGACGCTAGCTTTGGTACGGGTTGCGTGAAGGTTACTCCAGCGCATGACCCCAACGACTTTGAGATGGGCAAACGCCATCAACTGCCCTTCATCAACATCATGAATAAAGATGGGTCGCTGAACGAAAACGCGGGACCTTTCCAGGGACAGGATCGATTTGTTGCCCGTAAAAATGTCGTCGATCAGTTGGCTTCAATCGATGCGCTGGTTCGCGTCGAAGAATATCGTCATACGGTGCCTTATAGCGATCGTGGGAAAGCCCCGATTGAACCCCTGCTCTCGACTCAGTGGTTTGTCAAAATTCGCCCAATGGCAGATCGGGCATTGGAATTTTTGGACCAGCAAACCTCTCCAGTCTTTGTGCCAGAACGCTGGACCAAAGTCTATCGCGATTGGTTAGTGAGTCTGAAAGACTGGTGCATCTCTCGCCAACTCTGGTGGGGGCATCAAATCCCTGCCTGGTATGTGGTCAGCGAAACTGGGGGACAACTTGCAGACCAGACACCCTTTGTGGTTGCTCGCAATGAAACCGAAGCACGGGAAAAGGCGATCGCTCAGTTTGGCGAAAAAGTAGATTTGGTGCAAGATCCCGATGTGCTAGATACCTGGTTTTCTGCTGGTTTGTGGCCCTTTTCTACTCTGGGCTGGCCCCACCAGACGGTTGATCTGGAGCGCTATTATCCCACGACGACTCTAGTTACAGGGTTTGACATTATCTTTTTCTGGGTTGCCCGCATGACGATGATGGCAGGGCACTTCACTGGACAAATGCCATTCCAGACGGTCTATATTCATGGGCTGGTGCGGGATGAAAACAACAAAAAAATGTCGAAGTCTGCCAATAACGGCATCGATCCGCTGTTGCTGATCGATCGGTACGGCACCGATGCCCTGCGCTATACCCTGATTAAAGAAGTGGCAGGGGCAGGGCAAGACATTCGCCTGGAATATAACCGCAAAACCGACGAATCAGCTTCCGTCGAAGCATCGCGCAACTTTACCAATAAGCTGTGGAACGCTTCTCGGTTTGTATTGATGAATCTGGGCGACTATGACTTCTTGGTTTTAACTGCCGAGTTAGAAAAAAATCTCCGAAGTTCAAAACTCCGAACTCAAAACTCACTCGAGTTAGCAGATTTCTGGATTGTTTCTCGCTTTCACCAAACGGTGGCCCAAACGCGCCAACACATCGACCAATACGGACTCGGTGAGGCAGCAAAAGGCTTGTACGAATTCATTTGGGGTGATTTTTGCGATTGGTATATTGAGCTAGTCAAATCGCGCCTCCAGGGAGAGGATGCCCACTCAAAGCAAGCCGCGCAGCAAGTGTTGGCTTATGTCCTGGAAGGCATTCTCAAACTGTTGCATCCCTTTATGCCTCACATTACCGAGGAGATCTGGCAAACGCTCGTACAGTCGGGGCAAGCGACTCTACCTACAGATGGCACAACTCTGGCATTGCAGCCCTACCCGATCGCCGATCGCGACTTGATCAATGCCGATCTGGAGCAACAGTTTGACTTATTAATTGGCACGATCCGGACGATTCGTAACTTGCGGGCAGATTCGGACATTAAACCGGGCACCAAAATTTCAACCGTTTTGCAAAGTGAGAGCGATCGCGAATGCCAAATTCTTACGGCTGGAGCAGCCTACATCAAAGATCTGGCAAAAGTAGAAGCTTTGACAATTCGCCCATCTACCCCCGGATGTACAAGCGGGACGGCAACCGTTGATTCCACTTTCCAGCCAGATAACCAACGATTACTGGTCATCGGCGGCGTAGGATTAGGAATTATTTTTGTGATAAAAATTATTCAGGCACTGTTGGGAGCCCTCGACGAACTGCCCCTCGTGCCTGGGTTCTTGCAACTAGTAGGGTTCGGCTATATCCTTTGGTTTATCTATCGCTATCTGCTCAGCGAAACCACGCGCGAAGAGCTTTACCAGCGCTATCAAGCGATCGTAGAAAGTAGTTTGGGACAAATCTCGCTGGCAACCCCTGAACCAGTGCCGCAGTTGGTAGCCAGTCCACAACCCCAAATGGCAGCAGGCGTCGTTGGTACAGTGCAGGTTTTGATTCCGCTCGCAGGCGTAGTTGATGTGGCAGCACTGCGCGGCAAGCTGGAAAAAGATCTGGCTAAGATCGAAGCAGAAGTGCAATCGTTATCGAACCGCTTGGGGAATCCAGGCTTTATTAACAAGGCTCCTGCTGAGGTCGTACAAAACACTCGCACAACCCTGGAAGAGGCGGAGAAACAGGCAACCATTTTGCGAGATCGCCTCAATCAGCTTTAGCTACCCTGGAGGACTGAAGAGATCGGGTTATTTTTCTTTGAGTCACAGATGCCGCCAAGGGCTAAAGCCCCTCGCCTAGTACAATCATTTTGGACAAAATTCAACCCTTACAGGACGAGATACGCCAAATCTTCACTTCGCAAATGCCACTTCACAAATCATCCGATTGAGACAAGGTATACTTTGTGCTAGGGGTCTACCGATGTTAAATTAGGTCTCTAAGCCATCAGCAAAGATTCCTTAAGTATTTCCCTTACTTACCTGAAATGCTGGAGTTGACGCTAATTTCTATCAATCGCTAGACAGAGGACCAGGGCAATGCTGCATTTAGCTCAAGTACAAAAAAAGGGGCTTGTGGGCAAAGCAGAATTGCGGCTGTTGGCACGGCAAAAATCGGAAAATATTTGGGCTGTGATTCCTGATGAAGATACTTTAGTGTCTACCGAAGCAGAGTCTTTAGTTGAAGGATTATTGGTTTTAGTTGAGGTGTCTAGCGATCGCCAGATTCTCAATATTACTGAAGCCAAAAACTGGGTATTAGACCTGATTCAGAAGTACTTAATCAATGGTATTACGCCTACTTTTCTCAAGCAAGAAGCTCAACGCGCTGAGCAATGGCGGCAGTCACTCACATTGCAAAGCCAGGAACTCGATCGCCGCGCATTAGAACTGGAAGCACGAAGAGAGCAAATTCAGAACTTAGAAGACAATTTTAAGTACGAAAACCAGGAACTTGATCGCCGCGCATTAGAACTGGAAGTGCGAAGAGAGCAGCTCCAGAACTTAGAAGACCATTTGAAGCACGAAAACCAGGAACTTGACCGCCGCGCGTTAGAACTGGAAGCGCGAAGAGAGCAGCTCCAGAACTTAGAAGACCATTTGAAGCACGAAAAGAAGCAACTAGACTTAAAGACAGCACAATTTAAATCGGAGAGTAATCCCACTAATTAGATCTTCGGATAACATTAAGCTTGCGTAACGGAGCCAATGCTTTTTATCACGGGACGATCAACATCTTCTTCGTGAGAACCTCTCTGCAACCTGCTTGGTCCGTGTATTTCTGAGGCAACCCTATGGTTCAATTTTATATTCAACCCGATAGTGAAATTCCCGCTTCGACGCAGCTCTTCAACCAGATCTTATTCGCGATCGCGTCTCGTCAGTTTCCGCCAGGGCACCGTCTCCCCAGTACCCGACAATTGGCAATGCAAACTGGCTTACACCGCAATACCATCAGCAAAGTATATCGGCAACTTGAAGAAATTGGGGTAGTGGATGCTCAGGCGGGTTCCGGTATTTACGTCCGTGCCCAAACCGATGAAGGACTGGCAAAAATTCGATCGCCGATTCTAGAGCAGTATCCCGAAGCCCATAAATTAGTTCAGCAAAGTTTAAATGATTTACTCAAACTCGGCTGCTCCCTGCACCAGGCAAGAGAACTCTTTTTAGCAGAAATTGATTGGCGCTTGCGTTGCAGTGCCCAAGTATTAGTCACCGCGCCGATGCATGACATTGGTGCAGGTGAAGTGATCGTGCGAGAGTTGGAGCGCGCCCTCAACATCCCAGTGCAACTCGTGCCGCTGGAAGAATTGAATCAAATTTTGGATCAGACGCGATCCGGGACTGTAGTCACCAGTCGATATTTTATCGCTCAGGCAGAAGAAATCGCAGCGCCCAAATCTGTGCGGGTGATCCCGATCGATATTTATGATTTTGATGATGAGATCAAACTGATTAAGCGTCTTCCCAAAGATACTTGTCTGGGTTTAGTCAGTCTCAGTTCGGGCACAGTCGGTGTCGCTGAAGTGATTATCCATAGCCTTCGTGGTGAAGACCTGCTAGTAATGACTGCACAGTTAGAAGATACCTATAAACTCAGCGCTGTTGTGCGGAGCGCTCATACTATCATTGCCGATCAGGCAAGCTGTGCCGCAGTCAAAACTGCGATCGCAGCTGCTCGAGAAGACCTCATCCGTCCTCCCCAACTCGTTTGTTGCGAAAACTTTATTGTGACCAAATCCATTAATTTACTCAAGCGTGAACTGGGCTTGGAGTGAGGCATGGCGGTCCTCTACCCCAAAAAAATATTCTACTTTCTGCAACTAAAGATAAAGATTACTTGGCAAACATTGCGATTAGAAAGCGATGTGGTAAGCTACGGGTGCCGAATTGTGAAGATGTTAAGCAAACTGTGCAACAGCGGTTTACAGAAGATTTCGCTGCTGGGAAAAAGTTCCGATTTGGTTAACTAAAGCACACTTCGCAATTAGGGGGATTTGGATGACACATCAGATAAACACTGCAACCGAATCTCTGCGATTGGTGATTCAACCGGACAATCAAGAGACCTGTTGCTACTTACTGTCAATTGGCTTTCATCCTGTGCAAACAGTGCCTCAACTGCTATATCGGAATGTTGAGAACTATCAGCTAGCCGAGGTATTTCGCCTGGTCAGCGAACAGCTTCCCGAAATGAGCCTGGCGATTTCTCGTTTTGTCATCACACGATCTCCCTTGCAATCTAGAGCGCTGTTGATCGACTTTCTGCAAGCACAGCCCCTCAGTGCCATTACGCTTTCTGTCAAACATGCCTGGTTCCTGCGCGTCATCGCTGAACGAAATCTCTGTTTCAAGTATCAACCTATCTTTAATCTGGAGTCGGGGCAGGTCATCGGGTACGAATGTCTGGCTCGTGCACTCAATAGCCAGGGCAGCTACTTTAGCGGACAACAACTCATTGATGCGGCGCTTTCTACCAATTTGGGCTGCGAATTTGATGAGTTGGCACGAACTTCTTGTTTGGAGGCGATCGCCCAGTTATCAAGAGGTTTAGCCACCAGCGATAGCCCCCAAACTTTTTTTATCAACGTTTTACCGAACGCCATCATCCGCGATCCTGATGCGCTGGAACAAGACTGTCAAAAAGTATTGAAGTTGGGATTAAACCCTCAACATATTGTCTTTGAATTGACTGAAGTTGAACAATTGCTCAATTGTCCGCAATTACTAGAAACACTCAATCGTCTACGCGAATGGGGCTTCAGGATTGCCATTGACGACCTGTGTAGTGGCGTTGCGAACGACCACTATTTTATGGAATTGCGCCCAGATGTGATTAAGTTAGACAGGCGATTGGTGCATGGTTGCAGCCGGTTTCCGGTCAAACAAATTCTGATTAAAAGTTTATTACGATCGGCACATGAATTGGCAATCTCAGTTCTCGCAGAAGGACTCGAAGACAGCAATGATATTTCGTTTTGTCGTGAATTAGGCATTGACTTGGGGCAAGGCTTCGGGCTGGCACGTCCCGAGTTAACCCTCACTCAGCGCCCCCTGAATGTTGTCGAATTTCGCGCCATTTCGAAAGCGTGCTAAATTCTGATTCGCCTCTTTTATGCTCTTCATGAATCCTGAGCTGCTTCAACAGGTGACGCTCCTCTGCACGTCTCCACTGTTGACAAGAGTTGGATCGTTATAGCCATCGCCAACTTGGTTAGGACAAGAGGCTTAAGCCCCTTGTTGATTCCAGGTGTTGGAATGTCCTAACGATTGTAGTTGTAGCTATAAACTAGCCAAAGGGAATTCTTTTCTGCAATCATTTTGTCCGCCAACAGAGTTGCTGGGGGTGAAATTTTGTTTTGGTTAAAAATGCTCAAAAGGCGGTGTTGCTGATATAGCCCTTTCCAAGGGTGTGAAGTACAGTGAGGGTGCTTTGCACCCCGCTGTACTTCACACCTCTGTACTTCACTCAGGTAAAAACTGCTATAGCAGAATGAATTAAAACTTTATTCCAATTCATCTAACTCTAAATTTATACCCGGAATCAGCAACGCCCAAAAGGCAGATGAAGGCTATGTGTTGACACGGATTCCTTCCCGAAATACAGCGATCGCGTCTGTAGTTAAAAAAGACGCGCGAAACTTACACAAGCTCGACTGCCAAGCCAATTTCAGCTGTTAATAGCGTGATAGTCCAGTCAGTACGCTTGCACCTCGACAAAATTACAGATCCCTTAGAGGGAGCGATTGCATCAGATTCCGCAATCCTCACCAGGAGCTTCCTAGCCGAGTTTGGCATGGTTGTACTGGACAGTGCAGATTTGTTGCACGAATGCCCTCCGAGCACGATCGATCTTTTCTGCCTTCTACCTTCTAGGACCTTTTGAACTTATGCCTCATCAATATAGCAAATTGCCCTTTCCCATCTGGGAATTTTTGAACCAGCCTCTCTTTCAGGCAAATTCCAAGGTTATTCTTAACCCCATCCGCTTTTGCCACGTCTACCGCATCCGTTTGTTAGAGCGTTGTCTGCAAAAAGAATGTCAGGGACGACGTTGCGACTAGTAGACATCCCCTTCCCCTTCCTTATTGCAAAATACTAATCGATAAAATCGCCCGACTGATTTTTCAGCCGAGCGATTTTTGTTTGAGAAACAGTGACCCTGCCGATCAGACGGGCTTTAGAGATCGGTTAAACAAAGCCGTTCGCACTCCCCTTAATGCGGCGAATGCCGATTACTGTAGGCTTGGGCATCCCGTTAGGTTGTCCCTGAATATTGCTGGGCCAATTGCTACCGCGAGGCACATTACGAGTTTGATTAAACAACGCCGAGCCATCTAGACTCAACATTTCGATCGTACGAGAGAGCGTCGTGCCATCGCCGATCGGACTATCTTCACCAGGGTGTTGCACTGAGACGATCAGCGTGTTGCCCACAAAAGTAGGACCTGTCATCTCGCAACGAGGAGGGCCATAGGCAAACGGAACAAATTTGCCCGCATTGGGGCCACTTGTCGGAATGAAGAACATTGAGTTGTTGCCAAATACCCCTACCAGGTTGGAGGTATTGCCTGTAGCCGCGTGGTTAATAGTCACAGGCGTAGCCGCAGCACCCACATCAAATCCATTATGCAATCCGGTTGACATATCAGTCACACCCCAGATGTTCGCCTGACTGTCAAACACGAGGTTATCCACATTCGCAAAGCCGGTTCCATCGACTGTACCATCTTCCCCTGCCTGAACAAAACGCTCCCAGCGGAAGGTTGTTCCAGCCCCATTCGTACTGTCTTCGATGAGCTTGTACAGTCCACCTGATTGCTGGGTTGCATTAATCGCAGCACTGTATTTCGCAACTACAAAAATCCGAGAATCGGGATAGCCGTCTCCCCCCGGAGCACCATCTGTGTAAGAGATGAAGACTTCTTTCGTGACGGGATGCACTTCGATGTCTTCTGGACGTGCTGTGGGAGTACCCCCCACCAGGTTGGCTGCCAGGAACGCATCACACAAAGCCGCACCCTGAGTAGGGTAGAAGTCAGCTAATGTTTTACCGCGATAGAGTGGCAGGAAAGTGGCTTCGTTCAGACGAGTCACGCCAAACGATCCTCCATTGGTGGTACCACCATTGATGCTAGCCCGGCGAGGTAGCGGTAGAAGACCGTTTCTCTGTGCCGAACCTAATGCAGCAAACTCGACTGAAGATAGATCGGTCGGTGCAATCGGATCGGTCGGTGTGCTCAGGTTTAGGGGAATCCAGCGTCCAGTGCCGTTGGGATTGAATTTTGCAACGTACAGTGTCCCACTTTCAAACAGAGCACTGTTACCCTTATCACTGGGCGAGGTCACGGTGCCATTACTGACAAACTTCCAGGTGTGACCACCCCGACGATCGTCTCCCATATAAGCGATTAGCGGTTGCCCTGCGGCTACACGCATTGCAATGTTCTCGTGGCGATAGCGACCCAAAGCTGTATGCTTACGAGGACGAAAACCAGGATTGGCAGGATCAATTTCTACGATCCAGCCATACTTCTCACCTACTAAACCAAATTCTGCGCCACTGGTGCCAGCAATGTAGGCTGTTTGTGAACCATTGGGCTTCACTGCTTCGGTCACACCCATGAAAAAGGTTGAATCACCCTGGAAGTTCTCTTCTGCTGAGAGAATTGTGCCCCAAGGGCTAGTCCCGCCAGAGCAGTTGTAAGCAGTGCCAATAATCTTGTTGCCTAGACCATCGGCATTAACGCCTTCAAATACGTCAGTTACAGCGGGACCTGTGCCAATCAAGTAGTTTTGATCCCCCTGCTGATAGCTCTTGCTGCCCCATGCGGTGACACTCTGATAGGCATCAGTCCGCTGACTGTTGACCCCCAAACCGGAAAGACCATGAATCCGACGGTTTAAGGGATGTCCATTGTTCACGGCATAACGACCACTATCCCCTTTACCAATCCGAAGAATGGAACCGCCCTGATTGTAGTAAAACTCCCCAATCAGTACCCGACTCAGCGAGGTGGGAAAACTATCTCCCAACACCTGCCGTCCAGCTTCCTTAAATTGCCCTGCATTGACCCCATCCACTACATCTTTCAAAGTGCCAGGAGCAAATCGAGAGATGGGGAAACTGACGTACTCGTGATTAATCCACAGGTAACCAGCTTTATCTCCATTGACGGGGATATAGCCGGTGTAGTCACAGTTATAGCCAACGTAATCCTGCGAGTTGGGGAAAGGACGATCGCCCCACTGCACGATGACATAACGCTCATATTCCGGCGGCACTACTACATCATCAATGTAGGTGAAGTTATTTAACTCGACATTGGCAGCAGGCTGGAAAACATTCCCCTGTCCAATACCCGTTGCGTAGAAACTTGAGACATCCTGGTAGATTTCCAGTGGGGGAGCCAGTCTGACGGGTGTGAAACTCAAAGGAGCCGGCAGAGCGGCTTGAGCCGAATCCGCAACGCTTCCCCCGAAGAACTTTTGACCCACCGTAGGAGATAAGGCAGATGCAGCAGCACTACTTCCGAAAAAAATCAGCAGTTGTCTGCGACTCAGTTTAGACATGAAAATTTCCTCTCTTAAGGGTCGAAGTGTGGATCAACTCCTCAACGGGTTTCAGGAGACGGCAATAAGCTTGCAATGTAACCTGTCGGCATTGAGCCACAGCGAAACAGGGGCAAGATGCGATCCATCATCCCCAAGCTCACCGTGCGGCATTGACCCAACGATGCGAATCTGTCTCCCTGCTCACCCGCTGTGTGAAGATCGTTCCAGCAGCATGATGGTGGACAAGCTCTAAACCTGTCGTTGATTTGTACTAATCCCTGAAAACTATATCGCTGGGAGATTAAACTGGGTTAATCCAGGGGTTAATACTGATTTTCTAGGGACAACCTTTACATGAATTGAAAGGGAGCTACCGTAGAAAACGGCATAAAGTCTGATAGCTGGGGCATTCGTTTAAATTCTCTATCCGTAATAATACGGATAAGCAGATGTCATTTGAGTAAATGTCTTTTGCAATACCCAACGCTAGTAAGCGGGGCCTGATACTATTGGGGGTTATCGTTACTTATTACCCTTACATTGTCATTTTCAGGTTCTGAGGCAGGCTGCATTCAGTTGAAGAGTTGTCCAGAAGGCGATCGCTCTGATTGACCCGATCTAGATTGCTGTCGTCATCCACACTTTCGCCCACTAACATCAGGTTAAGAACAGATAAACCCATAGAAATTTATCTGAACCCATGGGGAGGTTGGGAGGCAGAGATTTGTCTGCTTTTTGCGCTCCAAGTCCCACAGGTCTCTTCTTGACGTCCAATCGAACCACGATGCCAAACTGTCAGGGCTTCTTTCTAGAATTTTGGGAAGAACGGTCTAGAATTCTGGGAAGAACGGTGCGATCGCTTCAGGGATCGTTAGCATAGGGTAGGATACGGTGTATCCTTCGGTTTCAGCATTGCTCATGTTGCAGTCCCTACGGATTGAAAACTTTGCGTTAATTGACCACCTGGAACTCAAGTTGGAGTCAGGTCTCAATGTGCTGACTGGCGAAACAGGCGCAGGCAAATCCATTATTTTGGATGCGATCGATGCTGCCCTTGGTGGCAAGGTCAATAGCCGGGCAGTGCGGACGGGAGAAGACCGAGCACTGGTCGAAGCAACCTTTCAGCTTGATCCCCCTGTAGCAGCATGGCTAGCCACCCAGCAAATTGAGCTACTGGATGAAAAATCTCTCGTCTGTAGCCGTGAAATTACCACTAGCCAGAATAGCCAGCGCAGCCGATCTCGCCTGAACGGGGTTGTGGTCAACAAACAACAAATGGAAACGGTACGCGACCAACTGGTCGAAATCACTGCTCAAGGGCAAACGGTGCAGATTGGTCAACCGATGATGCAGCGAGAATGGTTGGACAGTTTTGGTGGAGGAGCGGTGCTTCAGCAACGCGCAGCCGTCGCCACTGCCTTTGCTGCCTATCAACAAGCCCAACAAGCACTGGAAAAACGTCGCCAATCTGAACAGCAACGCCTGCAACAATTGGATTTGTTTGAATATCAACTGCGAGAGCTCAACACTGCCAATTTGGACGATCCTGACGAATTAAACCAGCTGGAGCAAGAACGTAAACGGTTGAGCCACAGCGTAGAACTGCAACAGCAAAGCTATCAGGTCTACCAGGCGCTCTATCAAAATGACGGGGACACCGCCGCCTGTGCCGACCTATTGGGCAAAGCGGAGACGGCTTTGAGTGACATGCTGGAATACGATGAGCAACTTCAGCCCATTCTCGATTTGGTCAGCAGTGCTCTGGCACAGGTACAGGAAGCCGGACGACAGATCAACGCTTACGGTGAAAGTCTGGAAACCGATCCCCAACGCTTGCAAGAAGTGCAAGAACGAATTGGTGAGTTGAAGCAGATTTGTCGCAAGTATGGACCCACTCTGACTGAGGCGATCGCATTACAACAGCAACTCCAGACAGATTTAGCCGGACTCACGGGCGATGGTCAATCCCTTGAGGCCCTAGAAGAAACCTTTCAGCAACGCCAACAAGCCCTGACAGAAGCCTGCACCCACCTGACCCATCTACGCCAGACGGTTGCCCAGAAGTTAGAAGCCCTCTTGATTGAAGAACTCAAACCACTGGCAATGGAGAAAGTCAAATTTCAGGTGGGAATCACCCCCATCCCAGCCAATGCCACCGGTGCAGACCAGATCACCTTTTTGTTTAGTCCCAATCCCGGAGAACCCTTACAACCATTGCGAGAAATTGCATCGGGTGGAGAAATGAGCCGCTTTCTGCTGGCTTTGCAAGCCTGTTTCTCACAGGTGGATTCTGTCGGTACGTTGGTTTTTGATGAAATTGATGTGGGCGTTTCGGGACGGGTTGCCCAAGCGATCGCCGAGAAACTCTATCAATTGGGGCAACGTCATCAGGTGTTGTGTGTGACCCATCAACCCATCATTGCCGCGATGGCAGACCACCACTTCCACGTCAGCAAACAGGTGATTGAGCCGGGGAATGGTAAGGTAGGGGCGGACAGTGAGATGCTCCCAATTGAAAGTCCCAAAAAGAAAAGCAAAGCTAAATCAGCGGCGGAGGGTTCCGCTTTACCTCTGGCTGAATTGGGCACTGCGGACTTGCGAACTGTGGTTCGAATTGTGCCACTGGCGATCGACCAGCGTCGAGAGGAACTGGCACAACTAGCAGGCGGACAATCGGCACAAGAGGCGATCGCGTTTGCGAATTCACTGCTGGCACAGGCAGCAACCCTACGGCAAAGTCAGGTTAAAGAGCCATTATCCGTCGCACAGACAGAATCCAGCCTCCCACCAAAAGCAAGGCGATCGAAATCTAGCAAGAAGGTTTAGCATATCGGGCTCATATGTATTTAGAGGAGGGGAGATTAGCCACCAAAATGTTCTGTCTAAACTTAATTTTGGACTGTAGCCAATTGATACTGGATTTTTAACGATTCACACGATCAGGTTACATCCCAGACGCTGGCAATCATGAGAAAGCTTGAAAAATCAGGAGTGACAGGTCGCTATCGCTCAGTTTTTGGTTCTAATGAGTCCATTTTTTGCCATCGAACGTCAAAACATTGCGATTGGCATATCCAGAATATTGAGATTGGAATATGCTGTAGGTTTAGGCTAAGGCGCCTCCGTCGTGAAATAACGCTCTGTTCTCTAGGGTATCGATAACTCCGTAGCCATCCAGTGCTTTTATGACAGCTTCATCACCGCATCTGCCTGAAGACAACTTCATCCATGAAGAGATCATTGACATTACTGCCAGTGGGCAAATCCGTCGATCGCACCCGTCCGACCGAACCGAGTTTTCCTTTACCCAACCTGACTCAGAAGCGAATGGCAATGCGACAACTGCGCTGGCAACCCGTAAAGGGAGCTTTGCTTCATTTCTGGCACCTCTAACCCAAGACACCTTCAAACAAGTGGTGTGGGATGTTGAGCAAAAACTCCAGGTGGTCAATCAAACGCTGTCTATGCTGGACAATTTGATGGATGCCCAGGGGTTCGATGCCATTTTGGATGAAATGTTGCGATCGATCACCCTGAAAACTGGAGAACTCCTGATTGCCGATCGCACAACTATTTTTTTACTGGACGAAGAAAAAAACGAACTCTGGTCGATCGTTGCCAAGGATGAGAAAGGAAATAACCTGGAGTTAAGATTTCCAGCAACGGTCGGGATCGCTGGAGAAGTCGCCACCCACAAGCAAGTCATCAACATTCCCTACGATTTCTACAACGATACTCGCTCTGAGGCGGCGAAAGAATTCGATCGCAAGAATCATTACCGCACCTATACCATGCTGGCGCTTCCCCTATTAGGGGAAGAAGGTAATCTGGTCGCTGTCGTGCAATTGATCAACAAACTGAAGCCCAACTACGATCCCCATGCCGCTTTAGAAGAAAAAATTGATCTGTATGGCTTTACCCAGCACGACGAACAGGTTTTTGATGAATTTTCTCCCTCAATTCGGTTGATTTTAGAATCGTCGCGATCCTTTTATAAAGCGACCCAACAACAACGTGCGGCTTCTGCCCTGATGAATGCGGTCAAGTCCCTCAGCCAGAGCAGTCTAGATCTGGAAGACACGCTAAAGCGGGTCATGCACGAAGCCAAAGAATTGATGCAGGCCGATCGCAGTACCTTGTGGTTGCTCGATGAAGACCGGGGAGAATTGTGGACAAAGCTGCCTGTCGCTGGCAACCTCCTCAAAGAATTTCGCCTTCCCAAGGATGCAGGTTTTGCCGGACAGGTTGTCCAATCGGGTGAACCTCTTTTGATCCCGTTTGACTTGTACGATCGTCCAGGGTCTGAAACCTCTAAAGAAACCGACAAAAAAACAAAGTATCGCACCTGTAGTATGCTTTGTATGCCTGTTTTTAACTCGAACGGCAAATTGATTGGGGTCACCCAGCTGGTCAACAAAAAGCGCCAGGGTGATTTTCCTACCTACGATCCCGAAGATTGGCCCCATGCGCCCGAATGTTGGAAAGCCAGTTTTAACCGGGGTGATCTAGAGTTTATGCAGGCATTTAACATTCAAGCGGGGGTCGCCCTGCAAAATGCCAAGCTATTTGAGACGGTCAAACAGCAAGAGCAGCTGCAAAGGGATATTTTACGATCGCTCTCGAATGGCGTGATTTCAACCGATAAAAACGGGCATGTCATTGCCGCCAACGAAAGCGCAAAGGAATTGTTGGGACTGGATGGACAAGACGCGATCGAAGGTCGGTTTATTTCTGAGCTGATCCAAATTGAACAAGGTGAGTTTTCTAAATGGTTTGGGGCAGCGCTGGAAGCAAAAGATGAGAAAGGTCGTCAGCAATACTATCCCGACCAAACTCTGAAACCCGCTAAGGGAGAAGAACAGCACAGCATTAATTTATCGATCAACACGATCGCCGATGCCAACGATAGCTGCCGAGTGTCGGGCGCACTGGTGGTGATGGATGACATCAGCGATGAAAAACGTTTAAAGAGCACGATGTATCGCTACATGACGCAAGAATTGGCAGAACAATTGCTCCAGAGTGGCGATGCAAAGTTGGGTGGCGATCGCAAAGAAGTTTCTGTTCTGTTCTCGGACATCCGCAGCTACACCACGCTGACCGAAAGCCTGGAGGCAGAGGAAGTCGTCAATATGTTGAATGAGTACTTTGAATCGATGGTAGATGCCGTCTTCAAGTACAAGGGCACGCTGGACAAGTATATCGGCGATGCCATTATGGCGGTCTTTGGCTCCCCTCTGCCGCTGGACGATCATGCCTGGATGGCAGTCCAAACCGCGATCGAAATGCGCCAGCGCCTAGAGGATTTCAACGTCCGTCGGATCACTGCCCATAAACCCGAAATCAAAATCGGTATTGGCATTAACTCAGACAGTGTCATCAGCGGCAATATCGGTTCCAGTAAACGCATGGAATTTACTGCGATCGGCGATGGGGTCAACCTGGGTTCCCGCCTGGAAGGTGCCAGCAAATTATACGGCACTGATATCATCATCAGTGAAAGTACTTATCAGCCCTGCAAAGAAAAAGTATTTGCTCGAGAATTGGACTATATCAGAGTCAAAGGAAAAAACCGCCCCGTCGCCATTTATGAACTGGTGGGACTCAGCTCCGAGAAAATTTCCTCGGAGCGCCAAAAGATAATCGAACTCTACCAACAAGGACGCAAGTATTACCTGGAACGCAAGTTCCGCAAGGCAATGAATGAATTTGCCACCATTCTGGAAGATGTGACCAAGCAGGATAAAGCGGCTAGCTTACATCTCGATCGCTGCCAATACTGGTTGCAAAATTCTCCCCCTGATGACTGGGATGGCTCCTGGAGTTTAACGGAGAAGTAATCGTTGGCAATGCAAGAAACGCCCCCTAAACTCCCAATCACTGGCAAAACTAAACTGCTCGGTGTTATTGGATATCCGATTGAACATTCTCTTTCACCCCTGATGCACAATGCAGCTTTGCAAGCGCTGGGGCTTGATTATGTTTACTTACCTTTTGCTGTTAAACCGGAAGATCTGGCAGATGTCATGGCAGGATTTGCCGCGATCGGTCTCTCGGGCTTTAACGTTACCATTCCTCATAAACAGGCGATTTTACCTTACCTGTCTGAAGTCACTACGATCGCCCAAGCTATTGGCGCAGTTAACACCGTCTGGTATACCGAACAAGGTTGGAACGGTACCAATACCGATGTGGTTGGTTTTTTGGCACCCCTCAAAGCCCTCGATCGTGACTGGAGTAACACTACCGCCCTGATTTTAGGGAATGGAGGTGCCGCTAGAGCGGTCGTCGCTGGTTGTACCCAACTGGGGTGCGATCGAATTCAGGTGGTAGGGCGAGACGACAAAAAATTGGAGTCCTTTTTGCAAAGTTGGTGCCAGTCTCCACTTTCGGTCAGCCTCTCAGTGCATCACTGGAAAGCCCTCCCCGATCTATTACTAGAAGCGACCTTGCTGATCAACACCACCCCGATCGGCATGTTTCCTCACATTCACCAATCGCCACTGAGCGAAGCGGAGATAGATCGGTTGCAACCCGGTACGATCGCCTACGATCTGATCTACACTCCCAACCCCACGCGCTTTCTCCAACAAGCCCAAGCACGAGGCGGACTCGCGATCGATGGATTAGAAATGCTCGTCCAACAAGGTGCTGCAGCGCTTCAGGGTTGGCTCGATCAACCCGTCCCGATTGCAACAATGCGGCAGGTATTGCAAACCCATTTGGCGCGGGCATAGGTCAATCCCCTCATGCTTGTGTCCCCCCTTGTCCCCCTCCACCTATAGATCCGCCTTTATCTGCAATCTCGACAATTCTGATGAGGCGATGGGGTTAGGCTAGTGTAGGATGAACGGAAGAATTGGATTCAATCAATCGTCGATCGCCCCAAGGGTGCGCCTTACGATTGGCGGATAGCGGATTGTGGCTTTGTTAAGATTCTAGAAACGGGAAGCGAAACCAGTAAACGGAACTTATGGCACTGATTACAACGGGCAAGAAACTCATTCAGGACCTGGAACAGTCCGGTGCAGTGGGACTGTATGTGCCTCTGGAAGGAGGATTTGAAGGTCGGTATCGTCGCCGAATTCGGGCAGCAGGGTATGTTTCGCTCTCGATTACTGCCAGAGGGTTAGGGGATTTGGCGATGTACCTGACGGGTGTGCATGGAGTCCGCCCGCCCCATCTGGGCAAAAAGACGATCGGGCAAGAAGCCGCGGTGGGCTATCGCTATTTTGTGCCTCCCATCGTCACTTATCAGTTGGAGCAATTGCCACCCAAATCAAAAGGGTTGCTGCTGTGGATCATTGAAGGACACATTCTTTCCTCTCAAGAACTCGAATTTCTGGCAACGCTACCCAGTCTAGAACCTCGCCTTAAGATTGCAGTAGAAGTTGCTGGTGATCGCTACTTCCACTGGCAACCCTTAAAAGCGTTTTTGACCGCCGCTTAATTTACTCGTAACACTTCTTAACATACTATCGTCGTGCAACCAAGGCTCTGATGGATTGAGCAATGGTAGGCTTTAGGAGTATTTATTGCTAAGTGGGATATGCCTTCCTGCAAGCAAAATTACCCCTGAAGTCTGCTGTTTTTTAAATTTTTTAATTTTTAATGAGGTACGCTCTTTAAAGAGGAATGTATCAATAGTTACTAAAATATTGATGAATGGTACAATCAGCCTGATTGACTAGAATCCAATCCCCCTATGCCACTCATGTTATCGGCAGAATCAACTAAAATCCAGCCGCATCTCAAGCTGGGTCGAGTTTTGGTCGTGGAAGATGAAGAATTGATTTGCGAAACGATCGCGTTAGCCCTCAGTGATGAGGGTTACGAAGTCATGACTGCTAGAGACGGACGGCGAGCACTGGATCTCATGCAGAGTTCCGAGGAGAAAAGCCATCCAGAGTTCTCGTCACGAAATCTCGATTCATCCTACCGGAAAGGGACAGCCTATTTTGATCTGATTATTCTCGATCTGATGTTGCCTTACATCAACGGTTTGGATCTCTGTCGTCTGATCCGGCGCGAAGGCAACGGCATTCCCATTCTCATGCTCAGTGCCAAAGGGAGCGAGACCGATCGCGTGGTGGGGTTGGAGGTAGGAGCCGATGACTATCTCACCAAACCTTTTGGGATGAGAGAGTTAATTGCACGCTGTCGCGCCCTGTTGCGTCGTCATCATCAGTTTCAAGCACAACCCCAGGAACCGACCCTCAAGTTCCAAGACATTACCCTTTATCCGCAGGAATGCCGAGTGATTGTACGGGGAGGAGAAATTAGCTTTTCTCCCAAAGAATTTAGAATTCTGGAATTGTTTATGACCCATCCTCGTCGGGTCTGGTCGCGCGATCAGCTGCTGGAGCGGATTTGGGGACCAGACTTCATTGGCGATAGCAAAACCGTGGATGTCCATATTCGCTGGCTCAGAGAAAAACTAGAGATCGATCCTAGCAATCCCGAATATCTCGTCACTGTCAGGGGATTTGGTTATCGATTTGGCTAAGGAATAGAAATGTCTGCCCTGGGCGGATGATAGGGGCGTCGAATTGTTTGCCTCTCTAATCGTTAGTATGGAAAGCAACCCACCACTATCAAGTGGTGCTAATGTTTTTCAGTATGTCTATTTACTAACCAGAGCAAACAGTGGAACTTCTTTGGTTTCTATCGGGTTTGACGATCGGCTTAGTGCTTTTGGGTTGGCAGTCTATCCGCCTCAATTGGAAGCTCAATAATCTATTACGTGGGCTAAACTCCGATACGGTGGAGGTGTCTCTGTCAACCGCCTCTCGGTTGTCAATGGCGATCGCCCAACAAAAGCAATCGCAAGCAGAACTTGAAAGACAAGTGCAGTTCTGGGGGCAGATTTTGCAAAATGCCCCGATTGCTTATCTCCAAGTCGATGATGAGAACCAACTCGTTTGGTGCAACGAGGTAGCCTGTACCTTACTTCACCTCCAGCGGGTGGACACAACGCGCCCTCGTCTCTTGTTAGAACTGGTTCGTTCTTACGAACTCGATCAATTAATTGAACGCACTCGGAGCGCTCAGCAAAACTGTCAACAAGATTGGACGTTTTATCCCACTAGTGCCGATCCCTCTAAACTTTTGCAGCAGGTGCATTATCCGCTGCGGGGCTATGGCTTCCCTTTGCATCATGGCGAGGTAGGCGTTTTTTTAGAGAATCGGCAAGAAGCCATCAACTTGCTGCAACAACGCGATCGCTGGACTTCAGACGTTGCTCATGAGCTAAAAACCCCCCTCACTTCAATTCGCCTGGTTGCCGAAACCTTGCAGTCTCGACTGGAACCTCCCTTACGCGATTGGGTCGATCGCTTGCTGCAAGAAGTCTTGCGACTGAGTAATCTGGTACAAGATTTACTCGATCTCAGCCAACTCGATCTGAAATCAGGTCGCCGTCTTTCCTTAAGAACGATCGATTTGGTCAAGCTTATTCATGCTGCCTGGTTCAATTTAGAACCTCTAGCACGTAAAAAATCGCTTCAGTTAAAATATATTGGGCCTGAACAATTGCTGCTCGAGGCAGACGAAACACGCCTGTATCAAGTATTGATTAACCTGCTAGACAACAGCCTCAAATATAGCCCGCCGCAGCAACGCATTCGTGTGCAATTGAGCTTGGAAGAAACCTTGTCTTCAATGGGTAAACCCATACAACAGGCATATTTGGAAATTGTGGATGCTGGTCCAGGCTTTGCTGAAACCGATCTTCCCTTTGTATTTGAACGGTTCTATCGGGCTGATTCCTCACGAGCGCGCCATATCTTTTCAGCAGTGTTGTCCTCAGGTCTCGCGTCCCCACCGCCCGATCGCCCCCTCCAGAATCTTGCCTCGAAAGACAGACCAAACTCTACACTAGGATTAGAGCATCCAGCTCGCTTGCCCTCCGACCCCAGTCCCGAACCCCCACCGCCACCCACAACGTCTGGTAGTGGATTAGGATTAGCGATCGTTCGGCAAATTATTGAAGCGCATCAAGGTCAGGTCGAAGCAGCAAACCATCCAGACACAGGAGGTGCATGGTTGCAAATTTTTCTTCCTTTGAGACAATCTGATACCCATCTAAATTAGAAGCATTACCTGTGGAGATCCTCCCTAAATCCTCGCACTGGCGCGCCACTGCGTTTAGAAAAAAGGGATTTCAGGTTAGGCTTATGTGCCCCTCTTGAAAAGAAACTAAGGATTGCCTCTGTTCAGATCAGCCGATTAAATTGATATGATTTCCCCTAAGTCACTTGGCGCATAGCGCAACGCTGCTGACAAGTTTTGTTTGGACCCCACCCAACCAAACAAGATAAGATTTTCTATTTTTTTCTCAATTTACTTGACAAAATTCAAATCACTGACTTGTGTAAACCCTCGCTTTATGCAATATTCTTAACATATCCGTGTTTGTACAGAGATCCGGATACAAAAGCTACTTTCTTGTAGCCTTCAAAACACTTAGCGACAATTAGTACGTATTATGCTAAGCATGACTTGATATATTTATTTCAGGACAGTTTTATTACGCATCATCCCATCTGATTTCAATCTTGAAATCTATTCTATGAGCCGTTTCCATGCCCCAAGCGAGATCGTCTTTTATCTTATTTGTTCTCGTGTTTTTCTAGATAAGTCGATGGCTTCAATCCAATTGAAGGTACTCGTAAGTTAGGTTGAGGTACGAAACCCAACACCCGCATAGGTTACGCCAACGCGAATCCATCCTACAAGTAATTTAGGCTTGCTACTGAGTACCCGCCGAAAAAAACTCTGTTTTTTAGTTGTTTTACAACACACTGAAAGCAGGAGCATTCTCAGGGTAAATCGTTGAAATCTTAACGAAATAATCTGGGTCTCTGATTTCTGGGTAGAGTGGGCAATACTGATCTTGTTCCATGCCTCCAGACCGAAGCTTGTTTTAGTGCCCTGGTTTAAGTCTTAGAAGCCTTTAAAGTCGTGGTCTTCGATGTTCTCAGAATTTCATTAGAGTGAAAAGAAAGTTCGTGAAACTGGAGAAATTGCTAAGCAGATGGTAGAAAGACTCCAAAAAATTCTTTCTCAATGGGGGGTTGCCTCACGTCGGCAAGCTGAGCAAATGATTATTGACGGTCGCATTTCTCTCAATGGAGAGGTGGCTCATTTGGGACAAAAAGCCAATCCAGAAATTGATCGGATTCAGGTAGATGGTGTTTCACTCCGTTCAAACGAGCGTCCCAGTACGATTTATCTTTTGCTAAATAAACCGGGTGGTATTGTTTCAACTAATTTTGATCCACAAAATCGTTCTACGATTTTAGATTTGCTGTCGCCTGACTTGCGGCATGGCAAAGGGATTCACTCCGTCGGGCGGCTCGATGCTGATTCAACCGGAGCATTGCTTCTCACCAACGATGGCGAGTTGACCTGTCATCTCACCCATCCCCGCTATCATATTTCTAAGACTTATGAAGTTTGGGTGAAGGGACACCCCTCTGATTCAGTCTTGCAAACCTGGCGGGATGGAATTTGGTTGTCAGGAAAAAAAACTTTGCCTGCCGATGTGCGTCTTCTTCAAGCGGGAGCTTCACAAACTTTGTTGAAGATTGTGCTGCGCGAGGGAAGGAATCGGCAAATTCGGCGAGTCGCAGAACTGCTGGGTCATCCGGTGTTGGGGCTTCACCGTACCGCTATTGGAGGGATACGGCTGCAATCTTTTGGAGAGCCGTCGCTGCCGATGGGTTGCTATCGTTTTCTCAAAGATTCCGAAATCTCTTCTTTACGATCGCAAATTGACTTAACATTTGTAAATGTGCCAGCAGATATGAAGGAGCACAGCCAATGAAAAAGCCAAATCTCCAAATTGAATCAACTCAAGCAACCAAGCTGGCAGAGTTAGGGAATTACCTGCGTCAGTCCCGCCGTGAACAATCCATGACCCTGGAAGAAGTTTCAGCCCAAACCAAGGTTCAGGTAAGGCTACTGCGCGCGATCGAAGATGGAAACTTTGAACGATTACCCGAATCTGTCTACGTAAAAGGTTTTATTCGTAAGTATGCTGAAGTGTTGGGCTTGGATGGACAAGTCCTTGCCAATTCATACCCGTCTGAACCTGTAACCAGACCCATCCAATCTCCTTGGCGAGATCTGCCAGCGGCACAATTACGCCCAATCCATCTTTACCTGCTCTACTTGTTTTTGGTCATTGGGGCTGTGAGTGGTCTGTCTCATATGATGAATCGTCCTGGTTCGCAGTTAGCGGCTCAGTCAGGAACTCCACAAGCAACATCGGGCACAATTGGGAGTGGTAATCAACCCATCGTGCCACCGAGCCGGACAGATGCCTCAGAGCCAACTGCACCGAATCCAAATTCAATTCAAAATTCCAAGCCTGTCCGGGTCGGGGTGAAGCTAACGGCTGCTTCATGGCTTCAGGTCGTTGTGGATGGCAAAGTTACGTTTGCCGGAATGCTGGCTCAGGGGGATACGCGCACCTGGGCAGCAGACAGACAATTAACTTTGCGAGCAGGTAATGCAGGTGGAGTTTTGGTTGCTTTTAATAACGGCAAGGAAAAGAAGTTGGGTGAGCCGGGAGCCGTGGAAGAGGTAACCTTTAATGCCAGTTCCACTTCGGCAGCCGTTCCTCGTTCGCTGCTTGATTCTGCTGCGAATACCCTGGTTTCCCATTTGCAGGCGTTTTGAATCAGGCGATCGAGTCAGATGATTGGAGTGAAGTAAGCGCGTTGGCTAAAGCCAGGTTGCGTCAGCAATGTCTCTACGGATTTATGGCAACCGTGCCCTCAAAACGCTTCCAGGGCAAGCGACCCGACCGACTTCAGCCCGGGTTAGGGAAGCTCTGTTTAATATTTGGAAAGAGGGTATTGTTACCTGTCGATGGCTCGACCTCTGTGCTGGTAGCGGGGCAATGGGTGCCGAGGCTTTGTGTCGAGGGGCGGCGTTGGTTGTGGGGATAGAGCAATCTGGACGCGCTTGTTCACTGATTGAAGAAAATTGGCGGCAGGTCGCGACACCAGAGCAGGCATTCAAGTTATTGCGCGGGGATGTTGTGCGACGATTGCAGACGTTGCAGAGTCAGGTCTTTGACCGAATTTATTTTGATCCCCCTTATGCAAGTGGGTTGTATGAGCCAGTGCTGAAGGCGATCGCGCGCGATCGGTTACTGGCACCCGGGGGAGAGATGGCGGTGGAACATGCGCCTGCGCGCGCCCTGCCGATCGTGCCCGGTTTGGAAATTTGCCGTCAAAAAAATTATGGTGGAACTGCCCTCACATTCTATCGAGTTTCTCCTGCATGGGAAGTAGGGGAAGGCGACTAGCCGTTGAGGTGAGGCGATTGATTCATCGACAATTCGCGTTCTAAGTAGGTAGCTCTAATTAATTGGAAGAAGGGGGCTGTGCCCTCAGACAGGGTAGGACTCCCTCCACCCCAAAAAACATCTTCAATTTAATTTAGCCTGGCTACTTAATCGATTTTAGGGTTGGTTACAGGCGAGCACACTGTTCGGATCTCCAAGATTATAAATTTCGATAAGAGCTTGACAGTTCTGAACCAAGCAACGAAAAGAGGGCGATCGCTCTACGGCAAAGGAACAATCACGCTGAAATTCAATGCAACGTTCAGGCAAGGTTGAGCCAGTCGAAAACCTCATAGGTGTCAAGCTCAAAGGGATAGTTTCCAGAATGACTAAGCGATCGGATTCCAGGCAAAGTTCTGGAAATTGGTTCGGAGTAAAAACGAGAATGGAGCGATCTTTGGGATCAATCGGCCAACCTAACTGACATCCATGCTTCAAGCAGTGAGCAATGCTAGCCGTAACCCGCTTGGAACTCTGATCGGGGGAGAGAATCTCAATGACCACATCATCCGAAGGTTCTCCATCGGCATCGAATTAAATCCGATTCCAGTGCAGCATGACGATGTTGGGGACGAGAGAGCGTCCACCGAAAGTACATCTCAATTCCGGAAAGGCATAGCCAATTTTTTGCGGTTTGGTGACGCGTTGATCGTAGTGCAAAGTTCACTTTGCAGTAATGAATGTTTGCGCTTGGGCATTGGCTTTTGAAAAACTTTGCCCTCGATATACTCACTGGCAGGTTTGGTTTCTGGCAGTCGGAGGAATGTTTCGAGGGTAATGGCAGGCGGGGTTGTCGCAACCATAGAGCAGGGGCTAAGAAGATGATAGAGGTGTAAATTTACTGTAACTCTTAGTATCTGGTCAGCTGCTGGACTCTCGATTTTGGGTTGACAGGAGCGATCGCGCAACAACAACCGATACAACCGATTCTCCAAAAATCCAAAATTGTATTAATTCCGACTGATCAGGGGTTCCAATCGCCGTATGCAGTGTTACTGTATTGCAGTTCAATCTCAAACTTTTGATTCAGGGTGTCTGGTTCCGATTTGAGGATCTGTTGTTGCCATTTCAAACTGCTTTTTTGATCAGGTATCCATGACAGGAACTCCTGCCACCACGATCGGCAACTCGCCAACTTCCGCTTTCTGGTTCACCTTGGGACGAGTCATCGGGTTAGTTTGCTTACTTTTTGTAACATTGGCAATTCTTGCTCCCTATCCGGTTCAAGCTGCCATTGTCTCACCGCCACTGCTGGCTCAGGCAGCGTCGGTCGATGATTTGCGACAGCAGCAACAACAAATCGATCAACAGCGATCGCAAGTTGCCAAAGAGCGTGAACGCCTGAAAAATCTGGAAAAAGCTGCCAAAGGACATCTCACTGGCTTACAGCAAACGATCAAAGCAACCAGCAGCCAGATCCAGGAAAACCAGAAAAAGCTGCAAGAGGTAACGCAGCAACTCAAAACTTTACAGACAAATCTGGTAACGTCTGAACGAGCTTATCAACAAAAGCAAACCGCAACCGTTGCCCGTCTGCGCTTTCTTCAACGACAACAGGGGAGCCGCGGCTGGGCGATTTTGCTACAAAGCCATAACTTGAATGAGTTTTTAGATCGCCGCCATCAACTAAAGCGGGTCTACCAGGCAGATCGTCAAGCCCTTGCCGACCTGAAAAACCAGGCAGATAACCTGGAACGACAGCGCAACCAGATCGAAGAAAAGAAAAATGAAGTGGCATTGCTCACACAGCAGCTTTTGGCACAGAAAACTGAATTTGAAGACCAGGCCGCTTATCAACTGAATGTGATCGATCGCCTGCGTTCCGATCATCGTGCCTTAGAAGCAGCAGAAGCCCAACTGGCGAAAGACTCGCAAAATGTAACCTTACTGATTCAGCGCCGACTGGGCACCCAAGGGGGCACCCTGGCATACCGGGGCACTGGGCAAATGATTTATCCCACCAATGGAGAGATTACCAGCGGTTTTGGTTGGCGAATGCATCCCATTTTGGGCTATGAGCGGTTTCATACTGGCATTGATTTTGGCGTCGATTATGGCACCACCATTTACGCCGCTGACAGTGGCACAGTAATCTTTGCTGGTTGGTATGGGGGCTATGGCAATGCGGTCATTATTGACCATGGCAATGGCATCACCACACTATATGGGCATACGAGCGAGTTGTTTGTTTCGGAGGGGCAGGCAGTGAAACGAGGTGACGCGATCGCGGCAGTTGGCTCCACTGGACTCTCCACCGGACCCCACCTACACTTTGAGGTGCGTCGGAATGGGGAACCGGTTGACCCCATGGCTTATCTTTAAACGCCAGGATGATGAGTTGCGCGTCTTCTCTCCTCTCAAAACTTATTCGGTCGTGTTTCAAATGGGTTGTTGGTATTTTTTGAAAACTTTGCCCAGCAGAGCTTTCAAAAATACCAACAACCTATCTAGAACAGAATCACTTATTCCTCCCAACTCATAACCCCGAGAGGAATGTTATACTCTCACAAGTACTCTTCGAAGTACGAGGGCATGTAGCTCAGTGGATAGAGCATCAGGTTCCGGTCCTGAGGGTCGGGGGTTCGAATCCCTCCATGCTCGTTTTTTTGTACAGTGACCTAGAGCATTTAAAGGATCGCGATCTGTACTACGTTTCAGATCGCGAAATCCGTGAGGGAACCATAATTATCATGATTCTCCCACTGCTCAATCTTTTGGAACTGTGTAATCTGCCTTACCAGATTCGCGGGGAGGAATGGGTCAGTGTGCGGGTTAAAACTGATATGATTTCACGTTGCTTTCCGATCCAGCAACAATCTGCAACGGTTTGCCCCAATCATCAAGCGACTAACCGCCAATCTGTAGGGGTGGGTTCACTCAGTAGTTATAAAGGTAGTCACGATCATTAGGACGTTTCAAAGGCTGGAAGCAACAGGGGGCTTAAGCCTCTAACTATGGCCATATTGCCGAAAACAATTTTTTTCAGCAAGATTGGCTCTCCTTAACTAGCTACTTCGGAATAAGAGCCACAATTTCCTCAAAGCAAAAGTTATTGACCAGATGAGTTAATGTATGGGACAGAGAAGCATTTGAGAGGGGAACTTGCTCAATCAGCAATAGTATCTGTTTGGCATGGGCGCGAGTAGCGGCATGGCGCAGCTGTTCTAACCAGTCGGTGGGCATCACTGTTAAATCGGCAGTGAGCAGGGCGCGAGGCGGATCTGGGTAGCGATTGATGGGGGGAGAACTGTTGGTTGGTTGGGGCAGATGCTCAGGTTGCTCTGCCTCGGCGTACTGATATTGAACACCGAGAAATTCTGCCATTTTTTCAAAAATGATGGCTGCCTGGAAGGGTTTGCGAACAAAGTCACTGCATCCCATTCTCAGAGCAACTTTTCGATCTTCTTCGAATACGCTACCGCTAAGGGCAATGATGATAGGCGATGGCAGATTGAGACGATCGCTGGCAGCTTTAATCTGTTTCGTTGCTTCGTAGCCATCCATCACAGGCATGCGAATGTCCATCCAAATGAGGTGAGGTTGCCAGGTCTCCCAAACCGAGAGGGCTTCCAACCCATTGGTCGCTTCCCGCACTTCAAATCCCACCGGAGCCAACAATTGATGCAAAATTTGGCGATTTTCCAGTTTGTCTTCCACAATTAGAATGCGACAAGGAGGTTGGTGGGGCGCTAAGCCAACGACGGTGCGACAGGGGCTGTTAGAGAGTTGCGTATCCTGCTGGGCAAGGGATGTTTGGATGTTAAATCGAAAAATGGTGCCCATGCCAATGGCGCTATCCACTGTAATCGATCCCCCCATCAGGTTGACGAATTTCTGACTAATCGCCAGCCCCAGCCCGGTTCCTTCCTGCGATTTTTGTCCACTGTCGGTTTGCACAAAGGGTTGAAATAGACGGGGCAAATCTTCGGGTGCGATGCCTGTCCCCGTGTCTTCAACCTCAAACGAAATGGAGAGTTGAGGAATTTCTGGATTCTGGATTCTGACACGCAGCGCCACGGCTCCATTCCAAGTAAACTTGATAGCGTTGCTCACGAGATTGACCAGAACCTGGCGCAATTTACTTTCATCGGTGTGGATGTATTGGGGTAAATCTGGAGATCGTTCCAGTATGAGTTGTAGTCCTTTGGATTGCGCCTTCATTTGAAACATCTGGTAGATCCAATTGAGCAACCCGAAGAGGTCAAAATCGTTGGGGGTCAGAGTGACCCTGCCTGCCTCGATTTTGGACATTTCCAGCACATCATTGATCAGGGTGAGCAGATGTTCTCCCCCCCGGTTGATGGTATCTAAATACTCTTGCTGCTGGGCATTCAGAGAACCGCTGCGTAGCAGTAATTGGCTAAAACCCAGAATCACATTCAGGGGGGTGCGTAGTTCGTGGCTCATGTTTGCCAAGAATGTACTTTTAGCACGATTGGCAGCTTCGGCTGCCTCGACATTGCGGTGTAGGGCGGCTTCGGCTTGTTTACGATCGGTGATATCGCGCACAATCACCAGTACTTCGTTCTCCAGACTGGGCACCACTCGCACTTCTTCTTCACGCGGTTCACCATCAATCACAATTTGTTGTTCATAGATTTGCAGTTCTCCCATGTCTAAAGCTTGTTGGATGTAGTGCAGTCGTCGGGCGGCGAGTTCGGAGGGCAATGAGTCATAAACGGTGGTGCCAACCGCAAACTGTGCCCGGTTCAAAACTTTGGAGCGATCGCTGCCGAGAATATCCAGATACGTTCCATCTCGTTGAATTCGAAATAATAGGTCAGGAATGGCGTGAATCAGCGCGCGGTTGGTGGTTTCGCTCTGGAGCAGGGCAAGTTCTGCTTGTTTGCGATCGGTAATGTCGCGGGCAATCCAGAGCACGGTTTCTTCAGATAGGGGGGCAATATTGGCAGAAAACCACAGGATTTGCTGAGCAATGGTCAGGTGATATTCAAAATGCTGAAGGGTTTGCTGAGTTGCCAGAACCTGTTGAATTGCCTGGTGGCAAGATTTTGCCAGTTCGGGTGGATGAATTTCGTAGAGACTGCGATTGATCTGCTCTTCGCTGGGTTTGACTAGGAGACTGGGATTGGTCGTGACAAGTTTGAGGCAACACCCTTTGCGGTCATACACGACAATCACGTCTGGCATCGCAGCCAGTAATCCTCGCAATTCATCTTCTGTGCGTTTGCGATCGCTGATATCGACAATCACCCCATCTGTGCAGCGAGACTCGACATCTACCCTGGAAGACATTAACCCCCAGAACATGGAATTATCTCGTCTGCGATATTGAACTTCAAAATTGTGCAATTCGCCACAAAGATAGAGTTGCCGCCGCACCTGGGAATAGACTTCACGATCAACATAAAAATCCGCCGCGTGCATTTTTCCAATTAACTCCGCTGCACTGTACCCTGTCATCACGATTAGTTGTTGATTTGCATCTAGAATCAACCCATCTCCCATTCGCACGCGAAAAATTCCGACCTGAGAATTTTCAAACAAATTGCGAAATTTGGCTTCACTTTGCCGCAGGGCGGTGGCAATCTGCTGGCGTTTTTGCTCGTAGTCTTCCAGGTCTGCCAGCATCATGTTGATGCGAACTGCCAGCGCTGACAGTTCATCTTGTCCCAGCTCTGACACGCGGCTAGAGAGATTGTCGCGGCTGATGGCACCCACTTCCGTGCTGAGTTTTGCCAGGCGGGATAATGCCAGGCGTTCCAGGAGGAATAGGGTAACGGCAGAAAAAACTGTGCCAATTGCCGAAATGGATAGGCTTAAAAAGCTGACGGTTGCTTGCCCTTGTTGATAAATGGTGCGCTGGCTCTCGGTCTCGACGATGCTCGCAGGTTTACCGTAGATATCGCGCAGCAATGCATACCCCGCGATCGTGGTGTCGTTGAGAACCTGCATCGCTGTTGGGGGCTGAGTGGAAATGGTTGCTTTGCGCCAGGAAGCTAAATTTTCGGGGAGTTGGGTTTTGCTGATCGGCTGGATCGAAATGGGAAATTGAGTAATTCGGATCAATCGGTTGACAGCGACTTGATCGAGATAGCGTCCAACCACCAGCGTGCCTCGAAGCGGACCACTACCATTACTTTTGAGAATGGGACGAGCGATGATCATCATGTCCCCTTCTGGTAGTGAGAGGATGCCAGTGACGGTGCTGGTCAAGTCGGAATGCTGCAACAGGCGATCGCCCGGTACCAGGTGTTGCTGCAAACTGGCAGAAATTGGCGTTTTCTGCTTAGTTCTCAAATCAAACCCAGTGCCAAACACAATGCGACCAGAGGACTGAATAAAAGCAATGAAATTAATGTCATTGGTTGCCAATTGGGCATCAATCAGATTGGATTGGATAAATTTGGGATCACCATTCTGCACAAAAGTATAAGCATCATCCCAAATTGCCCAATCGGCAAAGTTGCGGTTGAACTGCTCTAAAGACTGGTTGAATACGCTTAGTACTCCGTCTACTTGTTTACGAATGGCTTGGGCTTCTGCTTGTCGAACGCTATTGAGCAATAGCGTAGAGGCGATCGCGTACAAGACTGCATTCAACGCCACTAGGGTAATACCAATGGTCATTAAAATTCGTTGTCGGAGAGTCATAAAAGCATTAATCTCACCAAAGTATTAATCTTATGACGGTACAATTTGTCCTACGATTGGCTTAAACAGGTTCCTGAAAATGGTTCTTTACGTGTCTAAGAATTGTGCTGAATATGACTGCCACTCTGTCATCGAAAGGCAACATTCTGATTGTTGATGATACACCTGATAATCTGCGGTTGCTGTCAGCAATGCTAATCGATCAGGGGTATGAGGTTCGCAGTGTCAAAAGTGGTTCGGCAGCCTTTATGGTGATGCAGGCAGAGCTACCTGACCTGATTTTGCTTGATATTAATATGCCAGAGATGACGGGGTATGAGGTCTGTCAGCGTTTAATGATAGATCCCCAGACTCAGGAGATTCCGGTGATTTTTATCAGCGCCCTGAACGAAGCCTTTGATAAAGTAAAAGCTTTTTCAATCGGGGGGGTGGACTATATCAGCAAGCCATTCCAGGTAATAGAGGTGCTGGTACGAGTTGAGAATCAACTCAAAGTTCGGCGCTTGCAAACCCAACTGCAAGAACGGAATCAGCAATTACAAACGGCTGAAACTGAGCTACGTCACGCACTGGAGCATGAGCGAACCCTGAACCAACAAATTGAGGAACTGGCAGCGATCGCCGAACGCCATCGCATTGCCCGTGATATTCATGATTCTTTAGGGCACGCCTTGGTTGCCCTCAATATCCAAATGGAAACGGCTTTAGACCTGTGGCAGGACAATCTTGACGAAGCCTATCGCCTGGTTCAGGAGGCAAAAAAAATGGGATCTGATGCCCTCAAATCGGTCCGAGAATCGGTGTCTGAAATTCGCACTGATCCATTGCCCGATCAGTCTCTAGAGCAAATCGTGGCTCAACTGGTTGAGGAGTTTCGGCGTATTACCAACATTCCCCTCGATTGCCAGATCCATTTGCCACACACTCCCTCCCAAAGAACCCGAACCGCCGTTTATCGAATTGTGCAGGAAGGGTTGACGAATATTAATAAACACGCTGGCGCTACGGCAGTAATCCTGCGGTTACAAGCGATCGAGACGGGTTTACAAATCACGCTGCAAGATAACGGCAGGGGATTTCAAGTCGATACTCACCATCGTGGTTTTGGGCTGCAAGGCATCCAAGAGCGAGTGAGTGCTCTGGGAGGTGAACTTCAAATTGTGAGCCAGCCGGAAGCCGGATGTTGCATTACAGTACGCTTACCTGAGGGCTGAAGGATGATTCGGGTGCTGCTGGTCGAAGATCAAGAACTTGTCCGACAGGGGTTGAAAACGCTATTAAACCGAAAACCGGATTTTCAAGTGGTGGGCGAAGCTGCCAATGGGCAACAGGCGATCGAACAAGTGCAATCCCTCTACGGCACTGCATTGCAACCCGATGTGATTTTGATGGATATTCGCATGCCTGTGATGGATGGGGTTGCCGCTACGCAGCAAATCTGTCAGCAGTTTACCGAGATTAAGGTTCTCGTCCTGACGACCTTTGACGATACCCGTTATGTGACTCAGGCATTGCGATGTGGGGCAAAAGGGTATGTGCTCAAAGATACGCCATCCAAAGAATTGGCGGAAGTGGTGCGATCGATCCATCGCGGCTACACCCAATTTGGACCCGGCATTTTTGAAAAAATGATGGCTTGTACACCAGCCACTGATGCTTCTCCGCCAGCCAATCTGCAATCGCCGCCGCAACTAGAATTGCCTCGTGGATTTGCTGAACTGACCCGCCGGGAACGAGAAGTGTTGTGTCTTATTGCCAGTGGACGCAGCAATAAGGAAATTGCCCAACAACTCGTTCTCACAGAAGGGACGGTTCGTAACCATATTTCTCATCTGCTGACTCGACTCAATTTGCGCGATCGTACCCAGGCGGCGATCGTTGCTCATGCTTTTTTAACCTGGCTAGAAAATTGTGATCCTAGCGAAGGCGGTTAATGTGAATCATCGATTTAATCTTCCCTTTGGATTTAAGCTAGGGCTTTCAATTTCACTCCTGTCAGTTGGCATCATGGTAGGAAGTCTTTACTTCTTCTACTCCACCGCTCACAAACTCCTACTGAATCAAGTCGCAGAGCAATTGAAAAACGTGGGTCGTACCAGTACTTTCTTGTTTGACTTACCAGCTAAAGAGAGTATTCAACGCCTCAAACAGTTGAGTGAAGAACAATCAATCCCAATCACACCAGATTTGTTAAATATGCAACCTGGTAAGACGAAACAGAGTTTATCGATCGAGGTTGCTGATCGCTTAATGCAATCGGCAGACTTCCAACGACTAGTTCAGATTTTGAGAAAAATCGCTGAAGCTAGTCGTCAAACCGCGCTACCGCCTCAATCCACGTATAAACAGCCCACCTTGGGAGAGAAGCCCAATCCTGTGACGATTTCAACCTATTTAATGGTGCCTGTACCACAGTCCCCCGATCATCAGTTAGTCAAATTTATTGCTTCAGGGTTTTATGAGCCGATCGGCAACTGGCCTGGAAATCCAATTGGGAACTTGTACCGAATTCCTGATCCGGCATTTGTTACTGCCTTTAAAGGAGAAGCGCAAACTGGACAGCAGTTTTATACCGATCGCTGGGGAACCTGGTTAACAGCGGTTGTCCCGGTTCAAGATACGGATGGTCAAACGATCGCGCTGATTGGGCTGGATTATGATGCCACTGATGTCGCGCATCGAATTAAACAGCTGCAATTTATCTGCTTAAGCCTGATTGCTATTGGCATTGGACTATCCGTTTTGCTTTCCTATGTGCTGGCTCGTTGGTTCGGGTACCCGATCGCCCAACTGCAAAATGCTGCCCAAAAAGTTCAAAACCGAGATTACAGAGCCACTGTAGACTGCAAAAGGAGTGACGAGCTAGGATTTCTCGCCCACACATTCAACAGTATGGTGGCAGAAATTCGTCATTACGCAGCTTCCTTACAGGAAAAGAATCAAGAACTTGAGACGCGAGTTGCCGAACGAACGATTGAACTAAGAGCCGCCAACCAGGAGATTACCCGACTGAATCAACAATTGCAGGCAGAAAACCGCCGTATAGGGTATGAACTCAGTGTTGCTCGACATCTCCAACAAATGTTGCTCCCTAAACCCCACGAACTGAGCCAGATTGCGGGGTTGGATATCTCTGGTTCTATGGAACTGGCGGCTGAAGTGGGTGGTGATTACTACGATGTTCTCCATGAGAACGGTCAAGTCAAAATTGGCATTGGTGACGTTGACGGACATGGGCTTTCGGCTGCTGTACTGTCCCTGATGCTACAAACTGCAATTCACACCTTGCAACAAAGCCACGAAACTGACTCGATAGAACTTCTGGATAGACTAAATCGCACTTTATACGCCAGTTTGCAGCGTATGGGGGTGCGAACAACAATTACCTTAGCGCTTTTAGATTACCAAAACGGTGCGGTAAAGGTTAGCGGTCAGCATGAAGAAATTCTGGTGGTACGGGCAGATGGCGCGATCGAACGGATTAACACACTCAACCTTGGCATTCCCCTGGGATTAAATCTCAACATTGCTCAATTTATTAACCAGGTTGAGATACAACTCAATCGCGGCGATGGTATCGTTCTCTATACGGATGGCATTACGGCTGCTGAAAATAATGTCTGTCAGCGATATGGACTGGATCGGCTTTGTCAGGTCATTAGCCAGTCCTGGAAGGGTTCAGCCGATACGGTCAAGGCTTCTATCCTGGCGGATGTTCATTGTCATATTGGAAATCAAAAAGTAGCGGACGATATCACCTTACTCGTGATCAAACAGAAGTAGTTAGTTTAATGTCACAGTCATTTCTCTGCTTTTTCTAACCAGGCCCTTTAACCGTGACAAATGTCATGCTGAAAAGACGTGACATTTAGGCGATGTGAACAACAATTCCTCTGGGGTAACTTAAAACCATCCAATTGAGACCGCTTTCAAGCCCCCGGCATCCGCTAATGGATAAGGAATTGCAATTATGAAACTGATCTATCGAGTGCAAGTTCATGAGTATACTCCTGCTCTTGTGCCCCCTTGCCATCAACCCCGTGCCATCAACTGGCGATTCTGTAACTCATCAAAACTATACGAATCTACCCCTGTTCCGGCTCCACCTTACTGTAAGCCTCATGCAATAAACTGGCGATTCTGTAATTCGTCAAAAGTATAGTAATACTTCATCTTAGTTCCATCATCACTGCACAAGAAATGCCCTAATTTGAATGAACTCGAATGGGCAGTTTAGTCAACATGGAAATGATAGGTGAAGCAATCATGCGTGGACAAACTATCGCTATAGAGACTCGTACCGGAACTCCCAGTTCAACAGTTACAGCGAGTGTTGATACAAATTTGACGATCGTAGGCATGATTATTCTTCTATTGCCATTTGCATTAATGATCGGAATGACCATCCGGCAACAATATTGCAAGCAAGTGGTGAAAAAGCGCATTGCCAAACTGGAGAAAATGTGGCAACTCAATTTGCGCTAAACATCGATTGGGCTACCAGTCCTTACACGTTTATCCTTCTCACTTTGATTAAGCGCTGGCACCCGTTATGGTTCACAGCTTAAAGATCAAAAGGAAGTTGCTTCTAGTCAAATACTTAAGGGCATCGAGCAGTACTTGTGCTGTGATAGGAGGCATTTTACTCGCCGCCAAAGTTGCCTTGAGTGGATACGGATTTATCTTTCTGGCACTCAGTTCCAGTCAAATGCTCTTAGCTAGCATCTTAAGCAATGACCGGAGCATGATGATTTACTCTGCTTCTCTTTTTCTATTTGTTGATTGTTTAGGGATCTACAGATGGATATTCAATCAAACCTGACTTTTCAATCTCAGCAAACGAAGACTGATCCTGAAGAACTCGATCGTTTTAGTGATTTGGATAGCTACACTCTGCATGAGGCGGTACAACGATTATTCATTGATTGTCAAGCTGATGTGCCCTTCATCATCTGGTTGCTGGAAAATCCGGCTAGTCCGATCGCCCTGCCCGGCAAAATCGACCTCTACGGGCATGACTGCATCCATGTAATGCTGGGTCGAGCCGGACATTCCCTGGCAGAGGAAGCCTTTGTCATCGGCTTCACGATGGGCAACGATCTCCAGACAAACTGGTTCCATCAACTGCTTTTCAAGTTGATTTCGTCAAGTTTGTATCCCAAGAAATATCGTTTCTCCTGGAAGGATTTTCGATCCTTTGATGTGGGATTCTTCTATGGTCGATCGATGCAGTTTAGCAATCTCAATCGCATTGACTTTAGCGCCTATCAAAACTACACCGTCTCACAAGTGAAGCGACAGTTTGGTATCTCTAAAGAGAACGAAACTGAACTGCTGAAATCTTTCAATTCCTATTATGCAGTACAGAACTAGCTCATCCTCATGCCCCCACTGCCCCTATCTATGAATAAGCTAAAAACACCCCATGCCAAGCCAATCGCCTTGGCATGGTCAGAGAGAATCAGTCAATTTTTTCGGTTTGAACAGTTAGGCACCAACTACCGCACTGAATTGCTTGCCAGCCTGACTACCTTTATGACAACGGCTCCCATCCTGGTGGTCAATGCTCATATTTTGGGGAATGCCGTTTTTCTAAATCAGACAGGTGATCTGTTTGAGCAAATTTTGGTTGCGATTGTGCTTTGCTCTGCGGTTGCCAGCATTTTGATGGGACTGCTGGCAAATTATCCCTTTGCACTGGGTCCCGGCACTGGTACTGCTGCCTTATTTGCCTTTTCGATCGTCCTGAACATGGGCATGAATTGGCGATTGGCATTCACCGCCGCTCTGGTAGAAGGCATTCTCTTTACCGCGTTGTCGATGAGTCGGTTTCGTCATCAATTGAATGATGCCATTCCCGCATCGCTGAAACAGGCAATGGTTGTTGGTTTAGGATTATTTCTTTCCTACATTGCAGTTTCGGGCAAAATAACTGCCCCAAATTTGGGCACAGGGATTATTGTTGCCAGCAGCGCCACCACTACGGCTCTAGGATCTTTGAAACAACCAGCAACCCTGATTGCCATTTTGGGCATCTTGCTCACCATGATGCTAGTCGTTCGACGAATGAAAGGGGCTTTGTTGCTGGGTATTTTTGGCACGGCAATGCTCGGCTGGCTCTGGGGCATTGCGCCGTTACCTCAGGGGATTCTGACGCTGCCACAATTGCCGCTGAATCTGATGGGACAGGCGATCGTTGGGGTGCAATATCTCACCTGGTCCCAACTTGGCAACTTTGTTGCTGTCGTCTTTATTCTGCTGTTTGTTTCCCTGTCGGATACCTTCAGTTCTCTTAATGTTTTGGGACGCCAGGTCGATCGGGTAAAGCCGGACGGAGAATTGCATCGCCCCCAGCAAGCCTTGCTCTCCAATACCCTCAGTACCGTGTTTGGCGCTATGGTAGGCAGTGTTCCCGTAATTCCCTATCTAGAATCGGCCTCTGGCATTTTTGAAGGGGGACGCAGTGGCTTTGTCTCGATCGTCGTGGCAATTTTGTTTCTGATTTCGGCGCTGTTCGCACCCTTGTTTGCCGCCATTCCTGCCTTTGCGACCGCTCCAGTGCTGATCATGATTGGTGTATTGATGATGAGTTGTGTTCGCTTCATTGACTGGAACGACATGACGGAGGCAATTCCAGCGTTCATGGTCATTTTGATGATGCCGCTCACATTTTCTGTCGCGGATGGCATGGCAGCAGGATTCATTGCCCATGCGGTGGTTAAAGTTGCCCAACGAAATCAACGACAAGGATTGCGATCTAGCTTATTGTTGGCAGCGATCGCTGTTGCTTACTTCATTTTGATCACTTGGCAAGCTTGAATGCCGCGAAAGGTTACCGCGCGATGGTCGCCCACCACCCAGCCCAGAATTCCTGGTGCTAAGTGATCCACCGCTGTCCAAATTCACAGCTTATTCTGCTTTCTGCCGGCGAAGGACACCCTTAATTAAGGCTACCTACTACTGTAGTGAGACTGCTACGACATTTGGGAAGGGATTCTTCAGGTCGTCTATCTTCTCAATTTGATCTTGAATTCCAGAGCCCTTGACGAGGATTGAACTCGTGACCTCACCCTTACCAAGGGTGTGCTCTACCACTGAGCTACAAGGGCAAACCAAAGCTATGAGCTTTAAGCCAGAAGCTTTGAACTGAAACCAATCTGCTCAAAACTCAGCATTCTTCGCTCATAACTTTTCGCGGATGGGCCGGGCTGGATTTGAACCAGCGTAGGCGTAGCCAGCGGATTTACAGTCCGCCCCCATTAACCACTCGGGCACCGACCCATGCGTTCCACGGAAATCAATAGTAGCACAGCAAACAGATCACTCAAAGCCTTTTTCGATGATTTCTTACAGATCAATTGGCAAAAAAGGGGCAAATCAAAAAACTTTGCCTGACGAAGAAATTTCTTTGCTGCCGATCGCCAAGTTTCGGCTCGATCGTCCCGTATGACCAGCCGCATTTCGAGCCACGGCAGACTGTCCCGGAAAATCGCTTTCGTCGTAAATTTCGCCCACCAGCTCTTCCAAAATATCTTCCAGGGTCAAAAGCCCCACAGTGCCGCCATACTCATCTACTACGATCGCGATGTGTAACTGCTGCTGCAACATTTCTTTCAGCAAGTCTGCCACCCGTTTGGTGTCTGGCACATAAACAGGGGGGTCCATTGCCTCCGTGACTGCGCCATTCTCATGTCCCTCTTTTTGCAGAGCTGTGAGCCGCTGTAATGCCCGCTTCAGGTGCACCACCCCGACAATCTCATCTTTCGATTCTTCTTGTACCGGAATGCGCGAATAGCCTGTTTCCAGGCACAACGTAATCAGGTCTTGTAAGGTTGCCTCGTGGGAAATCGTGCGCATTTCGATCCGAGATTTAACCACATCCCGTGCATTCAGCTTATCTAGCATGAGAGCTTTATTCAGCAACTGGTGTTTGTTCAGGTCCAGTTGTCCCTTGCCGCCCAAAATTTCAATCATCAGTTGCAAATCTTTGACGGACTCCCCTTGTTGAACGACGCTTCCCTGAAAAATCCGAATGGCAAATTGGGTGATGATTTCAAACCAGGCGATGATGCCAAACAGGGAAAGTATCCGAGAGAGTGCATAGATTGGGCGCACCACCACTTTGAAAATGGGCATCACATTATTGATCGCCAGAGATTTAGGCACAATTTCCCCAAAGGTCAGCACCAAAAAGGTCACGACTGCCGTTGCCAACCCAATGCCCTGATTCCCAAGCCAAAGGCTAAACAAATTACTGGTGAGAATTGCGGCAAAGTTATTCACTAGGGTGTTGCCCACCAGCAACGTGGTGATAAATCGGCGACGATTGCTGAGAACCAGAGTAAACAGCCGATTGGGATCTCCTTGTTCTTTGATCAGGGCTTTTAGCTTCAGGTTGTCGAGTGCCGTGATGGCGGTCTCAGACCCAGAAAAAAACGCTGAGAAGACTAGCATCAGAGCCAGTACCGCCAGATCAAACCGGACATCTCCCAAGAGCGGACCGACATCTGAAGCAACCAGCAGGTACGCAGATGGAATCGATAAATAGTTCACCAGAGTTTATAGGGCTATTTAGAGCAGCCTACTGCAATAGAGTACTCAAAAATGATAACTTCCCTACTCAAGCTGCGCTGTGTTGACGTCAATAAATGAGTCGGAAAACGAAAATTTTTCAGGGAGAAATTATGATGACGGGGAGGTTTTGCCATCTAGTTTGCCGACTCGTAGCGGGATTGACCACTGGATCAATTGGGTTGGTTGCACGGCGTGCCAAGCTTGTTTTAGACGATCTGAGACTTGGGCAATTTGGTCTAAGCCGTTTTGCTCAATATAGCGTTGGGTCGCAGACCAGGTGAAGAGGTAGCCCAGTAGATGGTCGATCGTCCACTCAATTTGCATGGACCAGGGGGGAGCGGTGATTTCGGTAAAAGGAAATGGGATGGTTTGATAGCGTTGGTTCACCAGTTCGCGTTCGGGAGGCCAAAAGGGTTCGGTCAGGTCATGAAACGCTTGCAAAGGGATCTGGATCGATTCTGGAGCCTGAGGAATTGTGAAAAGGTCGTAACACCAGACTGCCAGGATGGCGGTGGGCTTTGCAACTCGGCGTACTTCGGTATAGAAGGCTTCCAGGTTAAACCAGTGTAAAGCTTGCCCGACGGTAATCAAATCCATCGATTGGTCGGGCAGTTGACTGGCTTCGGCAGGGGCGATCGTGTAGTGGATGCGATCGTGCGGAAAAGTTTGGGCGATTTGCTTGGCGCTGGCATCGGTGGCGTAGATTTGCTGGAAATGGGGAGCCAGACTGAGGGCAACTTGTCCATTGCCTGTGGCGCAGTCCCAAGCGTTGTCGTGATGGGGACAAAGGCTTGCCAGGTAGGTAAACAGGGTTTCGGGATAGTGGGGACGGTAGCGAGCATAATCGCCTGCCTGCTTAGAAAAGTAATCCTTAAACGATAGAGGGGTCATTGGGGGGCATTGCTCCGTTCAAAATGCAGTGCAAGAGTCCATCAATCAATCGTTCTTTTGCCATGGGCATGGTGTGTTTGCCTTGCAGCAGTTCTTGTGCCAGAACAAAAGATGATAATGAGCCGAAAAAGATGCGGGCGATCGCGTCTGGATCAGCAATTTTGAGTTCTGGATGTTGTACAAAATAAGCGCCCAAGCTGGAATAGCCATACTGCAAGACGGTTCGTCCGTAAAGTTGTGCCAGTTCTGGGAAGCGTGCCGATTCTGCAATGACGAGTCGGATAAACGCGATATATTCCGGATCATCCATTTTAGCGAGAAAAGTTTCTGCTAAACGCCGCAGCACTACGCAAGGTTCTCCCTGAAACGGCTGGGCAGGCAATTCTGACTGTAAGCGATGGATGGTGACCCGCTCAATCAACGCGGTGAATAATCCTTCTTTATCCTGAAAGTGGCTATAAATTGTTTGTTTAGAAACTCCAGCTTCGGCTGCTACCCGATCCATACTGGTGCTGGCATATCCGTGGTGTAGGAAAATTTGCAGGGCTCCCCAGAGAATCTGTTCGCGCTTATTGTTGGGGGGGCTTTCTGTGGGGATCGGGAGGGAAGAAGTGGCACGATCGCCTGCCGCATCAGAGGTCGTGGGGAAAGGGCTGGAGTCTGGCATGAGGAAAGCGCACAACTGTTTGTAAATATGCTTGCGTTATCATACTATACCGTCTAGTATGATTCGCAGAAATGATCGGCATCTCCCAGTTTGTATGACGCAATCGCTCTCAGATTCCCAAAAACCGGCTCCAGAATTGGATAAATCTCAGTCGGCAGAGCATCGATCGCCGCTCCGCATTCTGATCCCTCTAGCGGTGCTGGTGGTAGGAGTGGGGATTGGGATGGCTTATTTTCTCTCTCGCCCGCGAACTGATGATGTCCTGAACCTGAGTGGTCGATTGGAAGGGTATCCCACAGATGTGGGAGCCAAAGTGGCGGGACGGGTGAACTTTGTCTCGGTGCGAGAAGGCGATAAGGTCAGCAAGGGAACTGTGATTGTGCGGCTGGATGATTCTGAGATTCAGGCTCAATTGCAAGGGGCAACTGCTCGCCTGGTGGCTGCAAAACAGCAAGAACAGCAAGCCTTGTTTCAAATTGGGGTCGTTGCCAGCCAGATTCGGGAATCCCAATTGAATGTGCAGCAGTCGATCGGGGATGCTCAGGGCAAAATTTATCAGGCAGATGCGAATGTGGCTGCTGCTGAAGCCCAATTGGGGCAGGCTCAGGCTTTATTGAACCAATCCAAAGCCGAGTTACGACTGGCGGCTGTGAACCGTGATCGCTTTGCTCAGCTCTTGCAAGAAGGTGCGGTCACCCAACAGCAATACGATGAGGCGCAGACCACGCTTGACACTGCCCAGGCAACTGTTGGCAGTCGGCTGGCTGCCATTACTGCTGCCAAGCGTCAGGTGAATGCCTCGCAAGGGGCGCTGGTTCAGGCACAAACCACAGAGTTTAATCCAGGGATTCGCAGTACCCAGTTAAGCGCTCTGCGGGGGCAACTCAACGTTGCCCGATCACAACTGATGGCGGCCCAAGCGGAGGTGAAAAACGCCCAAGCAGCCCGTCAACAGATTGAATCTCAGCTTGCTTACTTAAATGTGGTCAGTCCCATTAACGGGATTGTCTTAACCCGCAGTGTGGAGCCGGGGCAGGTGGTGACCAGCGGCAAGACCCTCCTGACGGTGATCAACCCCAATGAAATCTATTTGCGTGGGTTTGTGCCTGAAGGAGAGATTGGCAAGATTCGCGTTGGGCAACCTGCCAGAGTTTTGCTGGATTCCTTTCCCAACAAGCCGTTGAATGCTCAAGTTGGGGCGATCGACACCCAAGCTTCTTTTACCCCCGAAAACATTTACTTTCGCGAAGATCGGGTTAAGCAAGTCTTTGGCATTCGGATTCGGATTTTGGACCCTGCTGGCTATGCCAAACCCGGAATGCCCGCAGATGGCGAAATTCTGCTCGATCAGCAGGAGCAGCACAAATGACAGTGGTTTCCAATTCCACGCCTGCGATCGCAGAACCTAATTTTGAACGGGCAGTGGTTCAGGTCTCTGGCTTGCAAAAGCGCTATGGCAATTTAGAAGCGGTCAAGGGAATCAATTTTGCTGTCCAACCGGGCGAAATTTTTGGCTTGATTGGTCCAGATGGGGCAGGCAAAACCACCACGTTTCACATTCTGGCAGGAGTTATGGAAGCCACCTCAGGAGAGGTGCGGGTATTGGGCAAACGACCTCGTGATGCGCGATTAGCGCTGGGTTATTTGACCCAGCAGTTTTCGCTGTATTTGGATCTCAGCATTGATGAGAATCTGCGCTACACGGCAGGTCTGCGAGAAGTGCCCGATCGTCTGATGCTGCAACGACGGTCAAAGTACTTGCAATTGATGGGGTTGGAAAAATTTGGCGATCGGCTGGCGGGACAACTTTCCGGCGGCATGAAACAAAAGCTGGCGCTGTGCTGTGCGCTGGTGGCACAACCGCAAATCTTGTTGTTAGATGAACCCACTACGGGGGTTGACCCGGTTTCCCGGCGAGAGTTTTGGGATGTGCTGGCGACATTAGCCAACGAAGGGGTGACGATCGTCGTTGCCACCCCTTATTTGGACGAAGCCGAACGCTGCAACCGCATCGCCCTGATGTACGAAGGGCAAATTCAGCAAATCGGCACACTGAAACAATTACGCACCACCCTGGGGCTGCAACGGTTAGAAGTCCGCACTCAAACGCTGGCAGCGCTGGAGTCAGCGGAGCAGATTTTGCTGAATCACCCTGAGATTGCCGATGTGCAAACTTTTGGCGATCGCTTGGATGTACTGGTCAAAGATGCCCAGTCTGGCAAAGACCAGGTCACGGTTTGGCTGGCAGAACAGCACTTGCCGATCGACGCCATCCAAATCGCCGATCCCACACTGGAAAATGTTTTCGTCACCCGACTCCGTCAACAGGGTTCGGAGCCGCCGTTTATTTCGTTTCCTAGGGAATCAGGAGCTGGGAGTCAGGAGTTGGGAGGCAGGAGCCAGCAACGTCGTGGCTTGCCCCAATCGCCGATCCCCAATCCTCAATCCCCAAGCGGAAGTTCTGTCCCGATTGCCATTGGTGCCCAAAATTTGCAAAAAGTTTTTGGCAATTTTCAGGCTGTGAAAGGTGTGAATTTGGAGGTGCGGTATGGCGAAATCTATGGACTATTGGGTGCGAATGGAGCAGGTAAAACCACCACGATTAAAATGCTGTGCGGTTTGTTAGAAGCCACCAGTGGCACTATGTCGCTGGCAGGGCAAACGCAGAATCTACGCAGTGGCAAATTGCGCCGCCGCATTGGCTATATGAGCCAGAAATTTACCCTCTACGATGACCTCAGTATTGTGCAAAATTTGGAGTTTTACTGTGGGGTGTATGGGGTGCCGCGCCGATCGCGGCGTCAAAAAATTGAGTGGGTGCTGGAGACCTGCGGTTTGACCGGACGCGAAAATCTAATTACGGGCACTTTGCCGGGCGGTTGGAAGCAGCGGGTTGCCTTTGGCGCTTCTGTCATGCACGAACCCGAAATTTTGTTTTTGGACGAACCCACTTCCGGTGTTGATCCGCTTGCCCGTCGTCAGTTCTGGCGTTTGATTGAAGACTTTGCTCGTCAGGGCACTGCGGTACTGGTTACCACCCATTATCTAGAAGAAGCTGAACACTGCAATCGGATGGGTTTCATGGTGGCAGGGGAAGTGGTGACGCAAGGTTCTCCCAGCCAGATCAAAGCCGAACAACCGGGACAATTGATCGAAGTCGTGCTGGATCAGACCCAATCTGCTTCTAACCAGCTCAAGACCCATCTTGATCCCTGGCGTGTCTCTATCTTTGGCGATCGTCTGCACCTGGTGCTCGATAACCCTGATCGTGAACTCCCCCTTGTCCGCTCCACCCTGGCAGATGCTCACCTGGACATTCAAGCGCTGCGCCCCATCCCGTTTTCGCTGGAAGATGCGTTTATTGGTATTGTTCAGCGATCGCAGAATTGAGGAGTTGGAAGTTGGGAGTCAGGAGCCAGGAGTCAGAGTGTCCGAAAAGTGGTCCCAAGCAGAGACTGGGAACGAGAAAACGGGAATTGTTCACCCACTTCTTCACTCCAACATGAAACGTATTTGGGCACAGTGCATCAAAGAATTAGCGCAGTTTCGTCGTGATCGCTTAACCATGGCGTTGGCGATTCTTTTACCATTGGCAACATTATTTATTTTTGGATTTGCTATCCGATTGGAAACCAAAAATATTCCGATTGTGGTGCAAGATTTTGATGTGACGCCTTTGAGTCGTTCCTACGTTGAGCGATTATTTGCCACCAATCAGTTTCGGCCCACACCCTGGTCGGGACAAGATCCGGTGCATCAAGCCCTGGAACGGGGCATCGCTAAGGCTGCGGTGATTATTCCTCCTGATTTCGATCGGCAAATTCAATCGGGCGAATCCAGTACGGTGCAGGTGTTGATTGATGGGACAGATGCCAACAATGCACGGGTGATCCAGAACGGCATGAAAGCCACGACCAATGCGTTTTTGAATAGTTCTGGTTTATTACCGGGAATCAGCAAAGTTATTGCCCATACTCGGCTCTGGTTTAATCCGGGGCGCAAAGAATCGCTCTATATTGTGCCGGGGGTGTTTGGTGTGATTCTTTGGATTTATCCCTCTTTGCTTACCGCGATTGCCATGGTACGAGAAAAAGAACGGGGCACGATTATTCAAGTCTATGCTTCCAGTATGAGTGCGGCGGAACTCCTACTGGGCAAAGGACTGGCTTATTTTTTTGTGGGGCTTGCCGAAGCCGTGTTTGTGATTACGATCGGTGCTTTGTGTTTTCAACTCTGGTTTGCGGGTGATCCTACCCCCCTGGTCTTTGGCACGCTGATTTTTGTCAGCAGCAGTGTTGCCTTTGGTTTGTTGATTGGTACCCGCGCCAGTAATCAGAATGCAGCGGTGCAAGCGGTGGCGACGATCGGGTTTTTAACCGCGTTGCTCCTCTCTGGCTTCATTTACCCGCTGAGCAATATTCCGTTTCCGCTGTCGTTGATTTCCAATGTGATTCCTGCCCGTTACTATATCGAACTGAGTCGTGATGCTTTTGTGCGTGGTACAGGGTGGCTGGGGATCTGGTATGCACCGTTAATTATTGGGGCGATCGGATTTTTCTTTTTCAACGTCGCTCGTCGAGTCCTAAGTCGAATGCAGTTGAAGGATTAGTGATGAATCTTCTCCGTCGTTTGTTGGAAAGTCGCTTTTGGGCGCTGGTGATTAAAGAAATCAGTCAGATTCTAAGAAATAAGCAATTGATTTTTCTATTGTTGTTTCCACCCACGGTACAATTGCTCATTTTTGGATTTGCGTTGAATCCTGATGTGCAAAATCTGAAGTTGGGAGTGATTGATTATGCAAATACTTATGAAAGTCGCGAGTTGATTGCGGCGTTTACCGAAAATGGTATTTTTCGGGTGGCGGATTACAGTTTTAGTCAAGAAGGATTAGGACAGCAGGTGCGGTTGGGCAAAATTACGGCAGGGTTGGTGATTCCGCCAGAGTTCGAGCGTGATTTAGATCAGGACAAAACCGCTGAAGTCCAAGTATTGGTGGATGGTGTAGATGCGAATACCGCTGGGATTGCCAGCGGGTATATCAATCAAATTATCAATCGCTTTAGCCGCAAACTTGCCAATGATGCCGTCACGCCTCCAATCCAGACTCAGAGTGTGTTTCTCTACAATCCGGGGTTGCTGAGTAGCTGGTTTTTGGTGCCTGGTGTGATGGGGTTGGTGTTGACATTGACCAGTTCACTGGTGTCTTCGACGACGGTGGTGCGAGAAAAGGATTCGGGGACGCTGGAACAGCTTTTGATGACGCCTGCTGAAGCCTGGGAGATTTTGTTGGCGAAGATTGTGCCATTATTTGTGTTGCTATTAGGCGATGTGTTGCTGGCGTTGAGTCTGGCACGTTTGGTTTTTCGGATTCCGTTTCGAGGCAGCTTTGTATTGTTTATGGGGTTGGCAGGGCTTTATATTTGTGTGGGGATTGGCATTGGCATTATGCTGGCGACGATCGCTCGCAATCAACAACAAGTGGTACTTACTTCTTTCTTCATTAATCTACCGATGATTCAACTTTCGGGGGCGATCGCCCCCATCGAAAGTATGCCAGAGATTTTCCAACATCTGTCGTTTTTGAACCCTCTGCGGCATTTTGTTGCCATTATTCGTGGAATTTTGCTCAAAGGGGCGGGACTGGGTGAACTCTGGTTGAATGTATTGGCGTTAGCAATATTTGCGATCGTGTTATTGGGGGTGAGCGCCAATCGATTTCGCAGTCAGTTGAGTTAATTCAACCAAGTTGTTTCATCGTATTCAACTGTTGGCGGTTTCATTGCTTTTTCTAACAAAAGTGCAGCCGCGTCGATATCTACTGGTTTTGAGAAAAGATATCCTTGACCATACTCACAATGGATAGTTTGCAATTTGGCTTGTTGTTCGATCGTCTCTATCCCTTCTGCGACCAAATCCAACTTGAGCGCATGACCCAGGGTGACGATCGTCTGCACAATGGCGGCGTGGTCATTGTCTTCTACCATGCGGCTGACGAAGGACCGATCGACCTTTAAAGTATCAATCGGGAAACGGTGCAGATAGCTCAGGGAAGAATAACCTGTACCAAAGTCATCAATACTGAGTTGGAGGTCGAGGGCTTTCAGGCGATGCAGGAGGGCGATCGTATTATCCACGTCGTGCATCGCCACACTTTCAGTAATTTCCAGTTTGACGCAATGCCCTGCTAATTCAGTTTCTGCCAGGGTTTGTTCAATAAACTCTACCAGATTGGGTTGAGCAAACTGCTTCCCAGATAAATTGATGCTAATCATCAACGGTGGATGATTAGGAAATTGCTCTTGCAAAGTTTTGATCTGGCGACAAGCCTCCTGAAAAATCCACTGTCCCAGTGGCAAAATCATGCCCGTTTCTTCGGCTACAGGGATAAATTCTAGCGGCGACACCATGCCCCGTTCGGGATGGTGCCAGCGTATCAGGGCTTCAAATCCAGCGATTTGATTGGTGCTAAGGTCTACGATCGCCTGATAGTAGAGTTGGAATTCTCGTTGTTCGATCGCTCGGCGCAAATCGGTTTCCAGTTGTAACCGTTGTACGATCTGATCTTGCATCCCTGCTGCAAATACCTCGTATCGCGCTCTGCCTAAGGTTTTGGCACAATGCATCGCAGTCTGAGCATTTTGCAAGACTTCTTCAGCATGAGGGAGGTGATCGGGTTGTAGCAGCACAATCCCCATACTGATGCTAGTAAATACTTCCTGATGATTGAAGCGAAAAGGACGTGCCATTTGCTGCTGCATTTGATCCGCAACTTCGGTAATCGCTGGCAGATCCTCAAAATCGGTGAGCAACAGAGCAAATTCGTCGCCGCCCATGCGAGCGATCGTCTGGTGATAAGGCAAACATGCCTTAAATCGCTGCACACTCTTAATGAGAAGCTGATCGCCAATTTGTCGTCCCAGACTGTTGTTAACCACCTGAAAGCGATCGAGATCTACGAAAATCACTGCGGTTTGTCCATTGGGTCGCCAGCGGTGGCGAGTAATTGCCCATTGCAACTGGCGCAAAAATAGCTTGCGATTGGGCAAACCGGTGAGGGCATCGTATAACGTGTCATGCAGCGATCGATAAACAATGGTTAGCGCCCCTGTGGCAATCATCGTCAGGGCGGGAGCGATGATCGGAATCCAGCCCGCCTGTAGAAATAGACTGAACCCAATGCCTGCTAAACCTACCAGTGCTATAGAACCCATCAGTCCCAACATCAGCGGATGTCGCAACCGCCAGGCAAGTAAGCCTCCCAAGAATGCCCAAACCCAAATCCAGGCAATTTCTTTGCGTTCTGACCAAAACCAGGGCAATGGGCGATTATCCAAAACAGCGCTCACAATCTGACTGACCATCTGAGCATGAACCATTACCCCTGGCATCTGGCGGTTGCCCAGCGCAGTTGAACTGTAAGGCGTATAAAACACGTCCTTGATGCTGGGAGCGGTGGTGCCAATCAGTACAATCTTGTCTTTGACCCAGGCAGGATCAAATTGCCCATCCAGAACTTGTTGCAACGATATCTGTTGTGCTACCCAATCGGCAGATCGGTAGTTGAGCAACAGTTGATAGCCCCGATCATCGATCGCCTGGTAGCCGCCAGAATTTGTCTTCAGTCGAGAAAATACAACCGTTCCCAGTTGCAATTCTTTTTTCTGGGTCAGCTTTGATGACACTGGCTGACACTTCGGTTGGATCGGCTGAATGGGGCAATCCTTAGTCAGGTAAGTCAGTGCCAGTTGAGTGGAAATGGATGGGGCAATTGTGTTGTTAATGTTCGTGAACATTAAATTCCTTCGGACCGTGCCATCGGGATCGATCACCAGGTCATTGAAACCGATGCGATCGGGGGGCACACCCGGGGGAGCTGCAATTTGTTCGACTCCAGTGTTACCTAGATATTGGACTGCGATGACATTCGATCGCTGCAACTGCTTGGCGATCTCGGCTTGTCCCGGTTGATTGGGTACATTCCGAAACACATCGAGCCCAATCAGGCGCGGCTGGTATTGCTGCAATTTTGCCAGAGTCTCTGCAATCACCTGATCAGACAGGGGCCATTGCTTTTGCCGTTGGATATCGGTTTCCGTGATTGCCACAATTAACAAACGGGGATCAGCGCCTTCATTTCGCTGCAACCGCACCATTTGATCAAATGCGAACAGTTCTAGCGGTTGTAAGCCTCCCAGTTGACGTACGCCAAGTAATGAGCCAGTGGTCACGACACTGGCAATCAACAATGCCGGGAAGTCAGCAGATGCCCGAAACTGGAAAAACCTGCGCCAGACTTGAAATGCCTGACGAGAGATCTTGGAGGAAAAGGAGTTGCTGACGGATGTTTGTTTTGAAGGTTTAATTAGCAAGACGAGGAGTAGAAGCAGGTTGACAACACATTCAGAACGGTAGCTCACACCCTCTGAGCCGGGTCAGAATTGCCCCTCGCAAATAAAAACAGATCACTTGGGATAGACCAGTGGTTCTTGATTAGTAAAAACTGATTTCTGCCAGAGGTCAACCAACCGCATCAACATCCAAGCCCAACAGGAAACTCAAATTTCATCCACTAGGATACAAAACTGATGCATCTGGCAGACGTTTATCTGTGCCACTAAATTTCTTGTTTCTTTTTTACAAGAAAAAAGTGGGATTGAGGGGGCTAAAAATCCCAAATGCTCCGTTGAAATTTTTTTGTGAGTTGATTGCTGACCTATTGCGATCGAACGTGACCCGAAGATTCAAGATCATGCTGAATGCAAGCGGAGAGCGACTGAAAAAGCAGTTTAACGGAATGCCTGTTTTGGGTAGATACAAAATAAAACCGAATTCTTCGATACAAAAAGATGAATCTTGAGCTATACAGGCTGGAAGAACTGCCATACATGACTACACAATCCTGATCCTAGATCAGGACGGTGTAGATAAAATCGCTGGCTAAAAATTATTTTCTCTAAGGAAGTGGATATTTCACTATGCTCTACCCTTCTCTACCAGCCAGACTCCCTGAACCCGCTGATCTACGAGCAGAGGTCGCAGTTGGTGAGATCTCAGACTGGGAGAATGCAAGGGCGAATGGGGAAGATCGTGCCCGCTCTCGACTGGTTCCTCAAGCTCTGCCTTTGTCAAAAAAAACAGATTTTTTTTCCCTCTCCACTGAAGCGATCGCGCCCGCAGCCCCTATCGCGCCAGAACGATCGTCCCACCCAGAATTTTCCCCTCTTCCCTCTGCTGCTTTATCTTCCTTGCTGCGTCCCCGTGTCTTCGCATCCTCGCGTCCCCCCAGTCCTGTCACAATTGCCCCAGAACCCTCTCAGCCCGAATTTTCCACATCAACGCCGCCCCTGCTGGCACAAGCGATCGTTCCGGCAAATGATGGCGTGGGCACCGTCGTTTCTCCCAATGGCAACCGCTACGACATCACAGGAGGACAGCAATCTGCCGATGGTGCCAACCTGTTTCACAGCTTCAACCAATTTGGGCTGAGTCAGGGACAAATCGCCAATTTCCTGACCAACCCTGCTACGCGCAATATTCTCGCGCGCATTGTGGGTGGTAGCCCGTCGATCATTGATGGCACAATTCAGGTCAGTGGTAGCCATGCCAATCTCTACTTGTTAAATCCGGCGGGGATCATTTTTGGTGCCAACGCCAGTTTGAATGTCCCTGCTGCGTTTACAGCAACGACAGCCGATGGTGTGGGCTTTGGGGCTGGCAGTGCCCAGCAATGGTTCCGCTCGGTTGGAAGACCCAACTTTGCGACGTTAATGGGTGCGCCGACCCAGTTTGCGTTTAGTTTGGCGCAACCGGGGGTGATTCTGAATAGTGCCAGTTTGGCAGTGGCGTCGGGGCAGAGCCTCAACCTAATCGGTGGCGTCGTTGTTAACACTGGGCAATTAACTGCACCGGGGGGACAGGTGACCCTGACTGCGGTGCCGGGAACCAGTCGGATGCGGTTGAGCCAGGTTGGGAGTCCGCTTAGCCTGGAATTACAGCCGATCTCCAATCCAGGCTGTGTTCGCTGTAGTCAACCAGGTGGGAGTGGGCTTGCGTCTGCTCCAAGTCTGCCCCAGCTTTTGACGGGGGGTGGAGCGCAACATGCGACCGGATTGACCATCAATCCTGATGGAACTGTGCAACTGACTGGGGCAGGGGTGGCGATTCCGACTACGAGTGGCACCACGATCGTGACAGGTACGGTGGATGTGTCCGATCGGGTGGGGGGAACGGTGCAAATTTTGGGCGATCGGGTGGGATTAGTCGGCGCAACTGTCAACGCTTCGGGACAAGCGGGTGGTGGTACCGTGCTGATTGGTGGCAGCTATCAGGGCAAAGGTCGCTTGCCCACTGCAACCCAGACATATCTCAGCGCTGATACAACGGTTTATGCGGATGCGCTACAAGCGGGTAATGGCGGTAACGTGATTGTTTGGGCGGATGATGCGACGGTTTTTGCAGGCACTATCAGTGCGCGTGGGGGAGCCAATTTTGGACAGGGTGGGTGGGTGGAAGTGTCGGGCGCGAAGACCCTGCAATTCGGGGGCACTGTGGATTTGAGTGCGGCTCGGGGTAGTTTAGGAACCCTACTGCTTGACCCAACTAACATCACGATCGTGGGTGGATTGACAGCACCTGATGATCCGCAAATTGCCGATGGACAAATTTTTCAGGCAGACGGAGGAACGGCGACTTTTACCATTTCAGAAGCTTCCCTAGAGGCGCTGTTGGGCAATACCAACGTGGTTTTACAAGCGACGGATAATATTACGATCGCGCCGCTCTCGGATACCAATCTGAGTTTTGCTGCAGGGATTGGCTCCATTACCTTTGTCGCTGATGCCGATAACAATGGTGTAGGTAGCTTCACGATGCAATCTGCCACCGATACCATTCGCACCAATGGGCGGACCCTTGCTATTTCAGGAGTGGATCTGAACCTTAGCAATATTGACACCAGTGGCTTGAATGTGGGGGGGGCGGTAACCCTGACTGCGCGAAACAATGTCACCATTACAGGGGCGGTCAACACTTCTGCAACTGGCTTGGCAACTCCGACCGGGGGACCTTTCAGTGTCACTGCAGGCAGTAATATTCAATTTGGCACGATCGACAGTCGTGGTACGAATGTAGCACCTGGTGCTGGAGTGGGCGGTAATGTGACTCTTGCGACCAGTCGAGGGGTGGTTCAGGGCACGGGAACACTACCCGGAGGCAACACGATCGACACCACGGGTTCCTCCGTCAGCGGAACGGTGACGATTCAAACCGGCGGCGGTGCCACTAACCTGCCATTTAATGTGGGAGGGGGGGCAGGTAGCAATGGTACAGCAGGGGCGATCGCAGCAGGGGCAGCGGCTTTGACAACTGGCACATTCCCTATCTTGCCTAATGGTGGTGCTGCTTCTGGCACACCGACTGGGATTACGATTCGTTCGGTGAATACGCCACCAACGCTAATCGTTGCCAGTTCTACCCTACCCAGCGTGCAACCCAATACCCCAGTTACCGTTACTTTTGCCGATCTCGCTCCGACGATCGGGGATGCGGACCTGGATAATTCCTCGCTGGTGATTGATTCATTTACAGGCACGCTTTTGAAAAACGGGGTGGCCGTGCAAGCGGGAGTCAGCACTTTTGCTCCTGGGGATGTTTTGACCTATACCTCATCGGCAACGGCTTCTGGAGCAACCACTGCTTTTACGTTACGGGCAAATGATCAGGTCGCTTTTTCAGCCCCGATCGCAATTACGATTAATCTGTTGACTCCGCCCCCGCCCCCACCCCCACCCCCGACACCGAATCCACCTGTTCCCTCTCCCTCCCAGCGGCAGCCTATCTCCCCTCTCTTGCTCAACTTTCCTCCTCAACCTCCCTTACGGGGGCTGCTGGCAGGTGCTCTACCCTGTAGCTCAACTGATATCGGCGTTTACACTCTAGATGATCAGTTCACCCAGGAATACAAACAATATTTGGGCAGAAACGACAATCCCAATCGCAACCTGATCGAAGCGTGCCGGAATCTGGAACTGGTGACTGCGGCAACGGGGGCAAAGCCAGCACTACTCTATGTCAGCTTTGTGCCAAGTGGGTTGCAATCCAAGCAAGCGGTAACACTGACAGCCTCGACGGGATTACCAGCAGTGGCATCGCTGATTCCCCAAGACACTGACCAGTTAGAGTTGGTCTTGATTACGGCAAAAGGCAAGCCTATTCGGAAGCGAGTGTCTACGGCTCGGCGAGTAGATGTGCTAAGCCTGGTGAAACAGTTTCGGGATGAAATCACTGATCCAGTCAATCGTGATACCACCAGCTATTTGCCTGCGGCGCAACAACTCTATCAATGGTTGGTGGCACCGATCGCGCCTGATCTGCAAGCGCAAGAAATTACGAATCTGGCGTTCATTATGGATGCAGGATTGCGATCGTTGCCGATCGCTGCCTTACACGATGGCAAGCAATTTCTGGTTGAAAAATATAGTCTGGGGATTATGCCCAGTCTTACCCTCACGGACACTTTATACCTCAACCTCAAACATGCCAGAGTACTGGCAATGGGCGCTTCAGAATTTCAAGAGCAAAAACCGCTGCCAGCCGTACCAGTTGAATTGAATGCAATTCTGAATCAGTCATGGGTAGGGCAGTCGTTTCTGAACCAGGACTTTACCGTCAAAAAGCTGACTGCTGAGCGTCAACAAGAATCGTTTGACATTATCCATCTGGCGACTCATGCTGAATTCAAAGCGGGTCAGCCTGCCAGCTCTTACATCCAGTTTTGGGATACCCGCTTGACCTTAGACCAGTTGCCTGGTCTGGGGTGGAATCATCCACCGGTTAAATTGTTAGTCCTGAGTTCTTGCCGCACCGCGCTAGGCGATCGCGATGCCGAATTGGGGTTTGCTGGATTAGCCTATCAGGCGGGCGTGAAGTCGGTATTAGCAAGTCTATGGGCTGTGGATGATGAAGGCACCCTGGCATTGATGACCGAGTTCTATCAGCATTTGCGAACCGCTCCCATCAAAGCTGAGGCATTGCGACAGGCGCAGCTAGCCCTGATTCACAGGCAGATTCAGGTGGATGCAGGCGTGTTGCAAAGCCCCGATCAACGCATTCCCCTGCCACCGGAATTGGCAGGTTTAAAGGATAAAGATTTGTCCCATCCCTACTATTGGGCACCGTTTACGATGATTGGCAGTCCCTGGTGAGGCAAGGTCTACTCACCAGATTCAATACTTGCTCTGCGCTGAGAAAAAAGGGAGGAAAGTTGGACAACAGGATGCGATCGTTCCTACTCAATGTGAGTCATTCCCAAAAATCCAACTAATAATTAAGAAAGCATTGCGATTGAGCTAGCCTTTGGTTCTTCTTTCTCTGAGACCGATCGGGAATCCCAACCAGAGTTGGAATTTGTTTGCCCATCTTGCCCCTTTCCCCCTTTCTCTCCTCACTTCTTCACCTTCCTCATGCCCCATTGCTCCATGTCTGAGTTCCTACCACCCACTTCCTCACCCATTACCCTACAACCTGGTACCCTCTGGCAACGGATCCTCGATCGCACTGAGCATGCGCTGCACTGCGGTGCCCTGCATTCTATCCAAACGGATTACGAATTTATTGAACAGGCAAATGTACGGTTTCTGGTACGCATTTCCCGTAATGTGGCGCGTAAGATTGCGGCAAAAAAACAAGAAGAACAGAAAAAAACGCTCACGGGCAAAGACTTCAATCCGTTTTTACCCTATGAGGAAGATCTGTTTGTGGCAGATATTTCTAACACCCATTTGTGTCTGTTAAACAAATTCAACGTGGTGGATTATCATCTGCTGATTATCACGCGGGCGTTTGAGGAGCAAGATACCTGGTTGACTCTGGCGGATTTTGAAGCGCTCTGGGCATGTTTGGCAGAATACGATGGTTTGGCTTTTTATAACGGGGGATCATTGGCAGGAGCCAGTCAGCGACATAAGCACCTGCAATTGATTCCGCTGCCGATGGTGCCGGGCGATCTCCCACTGCCGATCGCTCCTCTGTTGATGAATGCGATCCCCACTGTAAGTTCAACAACTTTAGCGACCACACTCGCTGGCTTTCCATTTGTTAATGGGTTTACTCGATTGGATCTGGATCTCAGCCAGTCTTCACTATCTGCACCGATGGTCCTGTACCAGAGCTATCAAACCTTGCTTCAGCAAGTGGGGTTATGTGTGAGGGATCGCGCTCTGACCCATCAATCCCCAGGTGCCTATAACTTGCTAGTGACAAGGGCATGGATGTTGATTGTGCCGCGATCTCAAGAAAGTTTTGAGTCGATCTCCGTCAATGCTCTAGGCTTTGCAGGTAGCTTGTTTGCGCGGGATCAAGATCAGATGCAACAACTCAAAGCTTACGGTCCCATGAATCTTCTGCTAAAAGTTGCAATTCCCGGATAGACTATTAAAGTTGTTGAATTCTAGGTATGTCCTCATAAACTAGAATTTGATGTTCAAAACATGTTTGTCAGTCGTTGGAGTGAAGTTGCTTCAGGGAAAACAAGCTCTATAGATCGATGCTTGTACTTCCCAGAAAACGTTAATCTAATAGTTACATTCCAATCAGCGTAAAAAGTTTTTTTAAAACGGTCGATATTCGCGTCAGTTTGGTTGATGTTACCTGTGTTGATCCGGGAGTACCCGCTCAGGTAATGCAAAGAACTGTCGGATCTGTCATCACTAAGGTAGGTATTGGAGGGAACGCCATGACCCCGATCGTCATCGTATTAAGTAGTTTGCTCGGAGCTTATTGTTTGGCTTGGTTCAAGGGAGCCAGCAACGAAGCCTAATCAAATGATTGATTGCACTCCATATTTTGCTTCTATTTTATGGAGTGCGATCGCCTGAAAAGGACTGCTTTGAAATTTGCATCACTTGGGGAGATTGCGGAATCCTGCTCGACTCCTTTCACTTGTCAGAAACAGGTCAATACCTGTGATGGATTTCTACCCATAATCTTCGATATAACTCCTGACGGACAAATGGTAACAGTTCGGTGAGTAAGAATTACTATTCGTCTAAAAAGGAGATTAGCCTCAAAGTCCCCTTTTTTCTAGCGCCACACTACGTCAGCACGGGAGTTTAGGGGGATCGTGTCTGTTTCTAACTGTGAAAGGACTTTTAAAACATCCTCTAAAATGAAAAATTTCGCAGCGGAGTTGCGGCTTGGTGTATGGAGCAATTCTCCGCGAAGTGTAATCTAGTTTGGTGTCGCACGATTCTAGTTTCCCTACTGGTTTCTAACTCTTGGTATCTATTGCGAGTTCGCCATTTCTCAATTGCCCCAGATGTCCGGATCGGTCAACGAAATTCAGTATCAATGAATGAGCAATAGGTAGGTTGATTCATTGGTGTGAGTTCTGGAGATTAAATTCATGCGTTTTTCTGGGATTGCGGTTTGCACGCTAACTGCACTAGTTGCAGGAGAAATGACAGCCCATGCCAGCGATCCTCCCCACATGGATGATGTTCCACCGACGCCATCCTTGGGCACATTTGAGACGGTCACTGTTGCAACTCCGACGGTCACTGTAGCAGCGATCGCTTCACCCGAAACGTTGTCCCAGCCATCGAGCTTTACGTCGGAAAGCTGGTCTGATGCCTCTGCCACACCATCAACGCCCGTGACAATTTCGCCACATCCCTCTTCAACCGCAGCGGATTTGGCAGGAAGCTATCTTCCAAAGGAGAACGACACGACTCCAGTAGAAATTTCCTCAGTCTCTTTGCCTGTCTCTTCGCAGGCTGTTGGTTCCAATCAACTCGCCAGTAACCTGCTGCCAGAATTGTCACCTGATGAGACCCCATCGGTTAGTTCCTGCAATTCTCGCCACACCGATCGCCGATCGTTGGAAGCAAGGGGACTGTCTCAAAGCTCGGAGAGTGATGGTGCATTGCAGTGTCCCCGCCCTGCCCCAATCGTTCCCCTGACTCCGCCTGAACTTTACGAACCTGAGTCTTCACCTGCACTCAGTATTGATATCCCCACTGGGATCGGCGCAGACAACACCACCGGATTTATCAGTAGCACTTACCAGGCTGAAACCCGTAACAATGATGGGGCTGCAGGGACAGTGGGGGTGGGCTTTGGCTACGGAGATGCTGATAAAAACGTTGGTGTGGAAATTTCTTATACGCTGGCAAATAACGACAACTTTGGCGAAGGTGGCTTTAACGCCAAACTCCATCGCCGTTTTGCCCCTGATTGGGCAGCCGCGATCGGTTGGAATGGTTTTCTCAATATCGGTCGGAATGATTTTGAACAGTCGCTCTATGGCGTGGTTACCAAAGTCTTCCGAACACAAACGTCGATCGACCAGCCTTTCAGTCGCATCTCGGTCACTTTGGGAGTCGGGGATGGGCAATTTCGCTCCAATGGTGCAGTGGATGATGGAGTCAACAATGTCAATGTGTTTGGCAATGTTGCCATCCGTATTGCCCGTCCCCTGAGCTTGATTACTGAGTGGACTGGGCAAGACCTGGCAGTGGGGTTATCGATCGCTCCCTTTAGAAACTTTCCTCTGACTATTACCCCCGCTGTTCGAGATATTGCGGGTGCAGGAGATGAAGCGAGATTTGTACTTGGTGCCGGAATTGCTTTTCGGTTGTGAGGCATGGAGAGCAGGAGCCAGAAATTAGGAATGAGAAGTCAGGCGTTTAGTGGCAGCCGTGAGGAGTAGAACAATGGGTCAATTGAAAATGTTAGGTTGGACGATCGCCACCGTGATTCTGGTAGAAGGATTGATGATCGTTCCTGCCAGAGCCGATCGTAGCTATGGCGATATCACTGGCACGAATACCTGGAATAATAACGCCCCTGGATACCACGACAATTTCAAACTCGACCCTGCACTAGTAGAGCGAGTCTCTCAAATCAATCGTGAAGCCGATGTTGCCTACCGGGATTGTGAGACTGCGATCGCCCAAATTGAGCAAGCTCCTGAACCTCCTCGCAGATTTGCTCGTCAGCCGCCTCAGCCGCCTGCAATTCCCGCAGCCTGCGTGCGGTTAGAAGAACTGCGAAGCGAAGCCGAAACCTTACGCGCCACCCTTGACCAACTCGCCAAATCGCGTCCCAATCCCAACCTGCGGACGTGGTAGGCGGTAGGCTGTCCTCTTCATCCCTTCACCCCTTCTATGCCAAACTTTCCCCATCCTCTCCTTTTTCCTTCTCTGCTGACACTTCTCTCAACCCTAGCAATGCTGGCGCTTCCGGCTCAAGCGAAAGAGATCGGTGGCACCGATGTCATTAAATTCTCTGAAGATACGACGATCGAGTTTGAATTCAAGGAATCTCATGGAGCCAACCAGTCTACGTTTGGGATTATTAATTTGGATACGAACGAGACAGTGGAGTTGTTTCGAGAAGTCAAGCCCTACGACCAATTTGGCTCAGGACAGCCTCAGTCGTCTTCTCCTCGCCAGGATGATACGGGTACTCCCTTAGACTATCTCGGGACGGTGGCGGGAGGAACTGTACAAAACCGCCTGGGTGAAAGCAACGCACTGACTGAATACACCTTTCGGGCAAATACTCGGTATGCGTTTTATTTAGAATCGGTTAGTCCAACAGGCATGACCCGACGGGTTCGGCAAGCAGGACTCAACTTGAGAGCGGCGATCGAAGGTTCTCTAAATGCGGGTCAACAGGGTGAAATTACTGGCACTCGGATCTCACTCGATGATGATGGATTAGCTCGACCTGGCAAAGATGATGACTTTGATGATTTTGTGATTGAAGCGGGAGGTTACTTGATCACTAAGCTTTGTCCACCCATTTCATCCACTTCATCAGGTACAGAAAGCGCCGTTTCACCTAAGGAAGGATCTGTGCCAGCAGCACGAGAGTGAGCTAGAAAATAGGGTTAAAAAGGCCATCGCACCCGATCGTTCTTAATGGGGAGCCAATCGGGCGCGATGGATAAACCTGACTAATTTTGGGGTGACCGATGTTTAGAAATAAATATCGATTTGAGAACGCCCACTGGTTTTGAGCCAGTTTTGCGCCTCAATGTAGTTATTAGGCGCCAAGCGGATGGCTCGCTTCCAATACTCTGCAGCCTGATCGAAGAGGGTTTCTGCGGCTTCATCATTGCCTGCTTCTTTTTGTTGCTCCCCTTGATGATGATAGATAACCGCAACATTATTGAGCGCTTGAGGGAGACGCGGATTGAGTTCCAGAGCTTCATGGTAAAGCCCTAACGCTTTTTCTTGCTTCCCATTGCTGGTATGAATGAGGGCGATGTTGTACAAGATGTAGCTGCGATCGTAAGGATCTTCTTCGAGCTTCAGCGCCTCATAGTAATTTTCCAACGCCTCAGCATATTCACCATCTGCCTGAGCAGACATGCCGTCCCGGTAATATGCAAAAGCTTCTTTTTCTTTTTGGCTAGCAGGCAAGATCTTCAGAATCAGATCTGCCATAACCGTAAAGCTTTTGTCAATGAAGTTGTCGTTACGTTGCGTTCTGGGCATAGAGGCCTTGGGGATTCACTACGAGATCTAAAAAAGACTCCATTAAAAGCCTACAGCAATCCGGTTATGTTCTAGACATGTTGTTGGTATTTTTGAAAGCTTTGCTCAGCAAAGCTTTCAAAAATACCAACAACACCTTTGAAACACTACTCAGCAATCTTAGGGGGGTGTGCAATTAGACGGATGGATCAAAAAGTCTTCTATCAAAATTTTCTCATTATCTCCGTGAAATCGCTGTATCAGCGATTCAGCTAGATCGAACAAACTGTCTTAAGGTTGATTGACCCCTGGTGTGCTCCCAGTTCAAAGGCTTAAGCGCTCACGGTTTTAGGTAAAAATACACCAAAGGCTCCGAATTTAGCGTCTTCGGATGCAATACTGAAATCTCTGGGGGATGGATTGTATTGCGAAATACCGACCTCAAACCTATCTTAAATGTTGGGAAAATACCAATGCTGAACTGGATTCCTTTCAGGAATCGGTTATTTTAGTAAAAATCTCAGGATGGTAACCAAGCTTGTCATGAGAATACAGGCTCTCAAGAACATGCCCCCTGTCACAGAGACGGTGCCCGAAGTCATTCAGCGAATTTTTGCGTCTCATCAAATTACTCGTGCCGATCAACAAGTTTTTCTGGCTGCGTTGCTGTCCGAAAATTCTCTCAGTCAAGAAGAACAAATCCAAATCAACCAAGTTCTGGATGCGCTGAGAAAGGGCGTGCTGAAGGTCGTTGATTGAGCGTTGCCTGCCGGATAAAACTGAAAAAACTATACTTGAGGAAGCAAGGTTATTGATTAAGTATCAGCTGGTTACTCAGGTATTGATATGAATCCAGATGCCACAATCATCAAAGCGGTTGAAAGATTGGACTACCGCGCGACGGTGGGAGACGTGGCAGCCCAGGCAGGCATCGATATTAATCTGGCGCAGCAGGGGTTGCTAGTGCTGGCGTCTGCTGCCAGTGGGCATTTGCAAGTTGCTGAATCGGGTGAAGTTGTTTATGTTTTCCCGAAAAACATTCGCAGCATCTTGTTAAACAAGTCCTTGCGATTGCGGTTAAAGCAGGGGTTGGCAACGTTTTGGCAGGCTTTGTTTTACTTCATCCGGCTTTCGTTTGGCATTGTATTAATTTTGTTGATTGTGCTAGCGATCGTCGCGATCGGGATTTTGATCGTTGCCATCAGCAGTAGTCGGGGGAGCAACAATGACGATCGCGACAATAGTTTCGGGGGAGGGGGCTTTTTTTACCTACCTCGCTTGTGGTTTGGACCCGATTTATATTGGATGTTCTCGCCCAATTACCAAACTCGTCAACATGGCCGCCAACGCGCTCGTGATGTAGAGGGAAGCCAGATGAATTTTCTGGAAGCTATCTTTTCCTTCTTATTTGGAGATGGTAATCCAAATACCGATTTAGAAGAGCGACGCTGGCAAACGGTGGCAATGGTTATCCGGAATCATCGCGGCGCAGTAACGGCTGAGCAAATTTCACCTTATTTGGACAAGATCGGACAAGGTTTTGATCAGGAATATGAGGCATATATGTTGCCTGTCTTGACGCGCTTTGCCGGGCAGCCTGAAGTGAGTCCGGAGGGGGATATTGTGTATCGCTTTCCTGAACTCCAGACTAGTGTGGCTCAAACCCACACCAAATCTGTAGCTGCTTATCTGAAAGAAACTCCCTGGCGCTTTAGCCAAGCATCTTCGGGACAAGTCTTATTGTCGGCAGGGTTAGGAGCGGTGCTGTTTGTTCTATCGCTGGTGCTGAATTCGATGGCATGGGGACAAATTGCTGGACTCAGTACTTCGATCGTGGCTTTTATTCACATCATCGCCTGGTTATCGCTGGCTTATAGCGTGGCTTACTTAGCGATTCCACTGCTGCGCTACTTTTGGGTACAGTGGCGCAATCGCCGTATCGAAGCTCGGAATGAAACTCGACAGGCACGAGCGATCGCCCTCAATGAAGCAGATGCAGCACTCCAAAAGAAATTAGCGTATGCTCAACAATTTGCTTCGGAAACGATCGTGCAAGACAAAGATATTGTCTACACCACAGAGCGAGATCTCACAGAACAGGAACTGGAACGATCGGCACAAATTGATCAAGAGTGGCAGCAACGTTTGAACCAAACCCAAAACCGAGAACATTAAGGAGTTTCCGGGCGCTGGAGGGGCCTGCCTCGCCAAGTCCAGCCCCAACCCGTCTCGGTTTTGATAATGGAAACTAAGGCGATCGCTGCTACGATGGCTCCTCCCACTCCCGTTAGCCACCAATAGCGCGTAGGAATTTTACTAAGTATTCCGCCTGTCTGCCGTAGTTGATATTGCATCCAAAGGGTTGGTAGGGCGATCGCTAAGGTTAGCATATCAAGCACAGTCCAACCCCCAATGATTCCTTTGAGCAATACACCTGCCAATCCGAGCCAGGGCAGCGTGCAGACAACCAAGACAATCGCAACTGAATAGAGGGTCAGGGACAAATTACAACGGGAACCCAGATACCAGTTTTTGGTCCAACCTTCCCATAAGGCTGGAAAAGACTGGTACATCCTCACAGCTGCCAGGTCTGATCCCAAGGCGTACCACAACTTCAATCCTTTTGCTTTGACCCGGCGTGCCAGTTCCACATCTTCGACCACCTGACTGGCAACAGCTTGGTGTCCCCCCAACTGCTCGTAAGCAGTGCGACGAAACAACATAAAGGGTCCTGCGGCAAAGGCGGCATCGGTATGGGCGTCGTTGACTGCCGCAAAATCGAAGCCCGTTGCTAACAGATTGGCCATTAATGGCTGGACTAACCATTCACCAAGGCATCCACAAACAATTTGGGGCCAGCAGGTGAGTAAATCGGTCTGCAATTGTTCTGCGGTTTGCAGGGCGGACTCGATCGCTCCCGGTTTCAACCGGACATCGGCATCGAGAAACAAGAAGAATGCTCCATTCGCGTACTTCACCGCGTTCGTACAAGCCCAGTTTTTGCCTATCCATTTCTCGTTTTGTGGACGCGGGGGAACTGCCAGCACCTTGAGGCGAGAATCATTCAATTGCTTTTGCAGGGCGTGGACGATCGCCAGTGTCTTGTCAGTTGACTGATCATCCACTATCCATACTTCTAATTTGTCGGGAGGCAGGTGCGAACTTGCCAAAACGGAAATCAGGCAAGCTTCAATATTGTTTGCTTCATTAAAAGCCGGAATAATTACCGAAATTTTGGGCAAATTGAGCGGGCTGATCGCTTCAATACCCAGGTTTAGCAGGTGAGGAGCTTGTTTTACCGTTTGTCTTAGGCGCTTGAGGTAAATCATAATACTCCCCAGCGACAAACTCAGCGCCATCAAGAATAAAAAAGAAATCGTCATTTGCAAAGGGGAACTATGCCCTGACAACAATTGATTTGTGCAAATAGCTGATACAAAGTGTCTAGAAATACTGAATTTTGCTCTAATATTCTCCTCAGAGATAACTGAACCTTCCTGAGACCCTAGTGACGAAATCTACCGAGAATTCAAATTCTTTATCAGTTTTGCCTTATCAGGTATTGCAAGCTCAAATTAAACCAGGTGATGTAATTGCATTTTCTGGCATAGATATTCCCTCTACTGTGGTCAAGGTTGCGACCCGTTCTGAGTACGTCCATGTCGCGATCGTCCTCTCCGTAGGCTCCATTGCCCAGTCAGAAGACTCAATCCTTATTGCCGAGTCACATGTCGATACCCGTTTACCTAGTGTAGGAATTGGCAAACCGATTTTAGGTGCCCAATTGCAATGGCTTTCCAGACGGATGGCTGCCAGTCCGGGCCCAGCTTGGTGGGTCGCCCTCAAAACCCCCTTAGATTCAACCAGGATGCGCCAAATGCAAACCTGGCTTTACAAGGTTGAGCAAGAACAGACCCCTTATGATTTTCTCCAGGCAATTGAAGCAGGTATTGACTCGCTGACTGCGATCGGGCTTGAAAGCCCAGCCGACGATTCTGCCTTATTTTGCTCAGAATTGGTGACTCGTGCCCTGCAAATTGCTGGAGTCCTGGACGAAAATATTAATCCTGCCCAACAAACTCCCGCCGAGCTGATGCAGTTTTCTTGTTTTGAGTCACCAATTTTAATTAAAACTTGAACCTTTCAGGGCTGCAAACAGTCCAACCTATTGTGTTCATTATTGTGCATCATTGCTTATGCCTTGAGCCACTTAATTCGAACGGCGAACTCAAGAATCAGTCCAAATCAAGTTCTAGGCCGGCTGAAATTCGCCCAGAATCTTGACTTCTGGCTCTAACCACAGTGCCCACTGTTGCTCAACATGTTGTTGAACATGGTAAATCAGACGGAAGATATCGCTTGCAGTTGCTCCCCCGCAATTAAGAATGAAATTGGCATGACGATGGGCAATTTGGGCATTGCCAATCTGAAATCCTTTCAGACCCGATTGTTCAATGAGCCAACCGGCTGAATGAGCTGTCGGGTTACGAAACACACTGCCGCAACTGGGCAGATGATAGGGCTGAGTGGATTTCCGATGGTCGAGATGTTTTGATGTTTCTGCCAGAATTACTGCCGGATCATGTCCCGGTTGCAACTGAAAAGTGGCTTGGGTGACTAGACGCTCACCGCCCTGCAAGAGAGAAGTCCGATAGCGATAATGAAGCTCGTGTGGGGACAGAATTTGTGTGGTTCCATGGGGGGTGAGTACCTCAGCGTTGACCAAAATCTCAGAGGTACAACCCCCATGGGCACCTGCATTCATTACCACAGCACCTCCTAAAGTGCCAGGAATACCTACTGCCCACTCTAATCCGCTCCAACCTCGCTCTGCTGCCTGCCAGGCAAGGCGGGGTAATGGCTCTCCGGCATTAGCGGTGACTTGTCCGGTTTCTGGATCAAAGTGAGTGTATCGCAGGTGGCGAGTGCAAATCACCAGCCCTGGCAGCCCGCGGTCGCTGACCAATAAATTAGAGCCAGCCCCTAGCAAGGTAACCGGCACTCCTTCAGACCTTGCCCAAGCGAAACTAGCTTGCAAATCTTTCAACGTTTTAGGTGCAACGTACCACTCTGCGGGTCCACCGACCCGAAAAGAGGTCATTGATGCAAGAGAAACACGAGACTTGATCAAGCAATTTTCAGACAACTGAATAGGCGAGATTGCAAGAGAATCTGTAGCGAGATTAGCAGTGGCACTGCGAGAAAAGTTGCACGAGAGAGTCATACTAGCGTAGCTACCTGAGCGACCCGGATAAATAAAACAAGCGTGATGGATTGGACTATTTTGTCCGCTATTTTCAGATCAGGCTTTATAAAAACAATCCTGAGATGAGTCTGCTTCAACACCCTGATAGAACGCGATGATCTCTGGAATGATTTTATTGAGATTTCCTGCTCCCAAGAATAAAGCTAAATCTCCAGGAACCAGGATTTGATTTAAAAGGTGACCCACCGCTTGTACGGTCGGTTGGTAGTAAACATTAGGGTGATGGGTGCTAACCAAATCTGCCACCTGCTGCCCTGTAATTTGATTCGAGTTGGTTTCTCCGGCACTATAGATATCCGTGAGTACAACAACATCAGCATCTCCGAATGATTCCGCAAATTCTGATAAAAATGTCAGCGTCCGACTATAGCGGTGTGGCTGGAAGATGGCAACCACTCGTCTTTGCGGGAATGTGCCTAATCCTTTGACTCGTAGGCGAGCAGCAGCTAGTGTGGCACGGAGTTCGCTGGGGTGATGGGCATAGTCATCCACAAATAAGATGCCATTGTACTCACCTCGATATTCAAAGCGACGGCGAGCACCTTCAAAACCGGAGATTGCAGCTGCAATAGCCTTAAACTCCAACCCTAACAACCGCCCTACGGCAATTGCTGCTAAAGAGTTACTGAGATTATGTTGTCCCAGCAACTTCAGGTTAAATTCTCCCAGGACTTTACCTCGTTCCCATACCCGTGCTGTCGTGCCTTCTGCACCATAGGTTACGCAATCGACCGTGTAGTCTGCCCCAGAGTCGTGCTGTAGGCTGTAGCTGATTTGAGGTTGCAAGCAATCGCGAACGGTGGCGCAGTCGATACAGCCAATCAACGTTTTGCAATGGTTTGCGAAGTATTTAAAGGTTTCAATGACCTCGCTCAGTGTCCTGTAGTGGTCGGGGTGGTCTAATTCCACATTCGTGATAATGCCAATTTCAGGTGCCAGTTTCACCAGAGATCCGTCAGATTCGTCTGCCTCGGCAACCAGATAGGGTCCCTGCCCCAAACGCGCATTGCCTTCCCATGCGTTGACTTCTCCTCCAACGACAATGGTTGGGTCTAATCCAGCATGGAGAAGCATATACCCAATCAAACTGCTGGTCGTTGTTTTACCATGGGTGCCTGCGACTGCAACGCTGCGATAATCTTGAATCAGTGCTGCCAGCAGATCGGCTCGGTGGAAAATGGGACAGCCCAGGTCGATCGCAGCTTGATATTCCGCATTGGCTGCGTGAATTGCGGTCGAACAAACAACCTGAGGTAAAACATTGATGGATTGGGCTTTCTGCAATGTTTTAGGGGTTGGTCGAGAGGTTACGGCACCTGAGACAGAAGCACTCCCTACCCATGGAGGGGAGACTTCACCTGGCGAATCTGAGGTAGATCGAAAAAACTCTAAATTCGTTGCATCCTGACTCCAAAAAATATGAGTTCCCAGTTCCTGCAATCGTTGAGTAATGTGATTTAGATTTAGATCTGAACCAGATACTGGTAACTCTCGTTTCGCTAGAATATAAGCGAGAGCCGACATTCCAATTCCACCAATTCCAATGAAATGAAACGGTCTCCCGCTGAAATCGACTGAATTCAGCATTTCAGCTCCTTACACACCACACCGCACCAATAACACGCGCATATCATACCAAGAATTACTTTTTCGCGGTACAACTCCAACCGGATTTCTACGGGTTTATGAAAATCTCATAAAGTCATTGAGCCTAGAAACACTGACTTGATTTCAGATGAATGATGGCAACCGATAGACTACCATCTATTTATCTGAAAGGTTTTAGGTTTTTCAAATCACCAGGATAACCCTCTTACTTTTAATTGGCTATCTTCAAACGCACAGTTTTCTGCGCCCAAGCCTGAAGTCGCAGAGTTTAGCAGAATAGAACGCTGATAGCCTGCATTGAGTAAGGCTGGACAGAATTCTATATGCATATCCAGCCGATACCTATCGAAACCGGGTACTTTTGAAATAAATTTGGGCTTTTTTAAATTTTCAGAACTATCTCCCCAAAAAGCAGTTTTCTATCTTTGAATAATCTGAATTGATTAATCCGGACAATTTTGAATTTCTAATTTGAGCCTATTTTTAAATCTTTGTTCCAAATAATACCTTTGCTGCTGTTATGACTCAGAATTCAAGCCTCTTTTAATTTTTAGAATAAAATCTCTTAAATTCAGAAATTCAGCTCTTTTAATTTATGGAATGAAATTGGGATAAAAGTAGAATATGCGTTTTCGAGTTTAATTCTCTTATCAAAAGAGAAATTATCTATTCATGAAAATGAAAACTTTGCGAATCCGTTGTCTGGGTATTGTGAAGCACTTACACGCTAAAAAAGTGATCTGGATAACGTTTATCGACCTCCTATTCATGCTCAGAATGCCCAAGCACGGTTTAACCAGGATTAACCCTGACCTCTTTGAATATTGGATCAATTAGGATAATCGACGAATTTTTAATCCAGGTGATGCAGAAAGCGATTCATGGTCTCAAGAATAGGATTGAACTGGTAGCCCCCAGCGAAGTAGGTAGCCCAATAAAACTGGGCAGACTTCCAGTCGCAGAGCGATCGCTCTGTCGCTACAAGAATCTAGTCCCAGGACAAATCTTGAAGAATCGTATCCTGTCACAAAACTCATTAATCAGCTCAATTGTATACAAATTGTAAAGGAAAATTACGTTAAGTAGCTAACAATCTTAATTCGATCTGCTGTATTCGGAGCGGTATTGTAGTCGTTATAGCCACTGAGGCATTTTCATCAGAGCAAATTTTTTGAGATCATCCTTCTCAAGGTTGGGCAATTTGAGTTTGCTTCCGCTCTAGCAGCGGATGGGGCGATTCGGAAGTCGTTCCAGGTAGGGGCGTTCCGCCAGAATTTCCCTGTGGAGAGATAGAAGGTATTGGCGTAGGAGTTCCATTGATTGGAGTCCCTCCTGGTGATCCAGTCGCAGTGGGTTGATTGGTGGGTTGAATCATTGCCTGGTAGACTGTACGCGAAACCTGGCGAATAAATTCGGGTGCTTGTGGATCGTTGTAGGCGCTTTTGACTAAAACTGCGGCAATGTAGCGCTTGCCATTGGGTAAATCAATGAGCCCGACGTCTCCAATCAAAGTACCAATATCGCCTGTTTTGTGTGCGATTGTCGCGCCTGCATCAATTCCGCTGGGCAACAAACTGTTGTTCACCGTATGGCGCAAGATGTCGAGCAACAAATCTCGCGATCGCATAGACACGAGTTTCCCTTCCCCTAACATTGCCATAAGATTCGCCATATCTTTGGGGCTGGTCAAGTTTGTGCCTTGCATGTCAGGCAAGGGTTGATTGATAGCAGTCGTTGTCAACCCCCAGGATTGAAAACGACGGTTGAGTTCTGCTGCCCCTCCTAATCGGACAATCAACATATTGGTGGCAGTATTGTCACTAATTGTGATCATCTTGGAGGCAGTTTCCATGACTGTGTATTGAGAACCAACGGGTCGAAACTGCAAATCCCCTGATCCCTCGGCGATAATTTCGGGTTTGAGTGTGAGAGTTTCATCTAGGCGTACTTGCCCAGCATCAACGTCTTGGAATAAGGCTACCAAAATTGGTAATTTGATGATGCTGGCGGCTGGAAAGGGGGTTCCACCATTTACATCTAGATAGTTCGACGTATCCGGGTCAAAAATAAAGATACCTGGTGATAGCTGAGTGTTTTGGCTGATCAAGGTCTGAATCTGATTTTTGACGACCAGCATCTCTTGCCCTAATCGCAAAGCGGAGGGCACCACTGATAATGACGACAAGGTCGATTGAAGCTGCGCTTGATGATTTGTCACCACGTGAGTTTGAGAAGCCTGAGCAGAAGGATGATTGGCGCGATCGGACACAGCTAACAAGGTTCCCGCGATCGCTCCGATGCCGACGCCTAAAATCAATAACCGAATGCCATACAATAATGCCCTTGCCATGGGCGATCGCGGTTTTTGGGGAACCGACTTGGGGGCAACTGGACGATTTCCCAATAATCGCTGAGGGTCGGGTGTGATCCCAAAATTGCTCGATGGCGATATGGGAGGAATGGCACCATAAGCAGATTGATTGGCGTGACGGCGCTGGTGATCGCGCAAGCGAGCCTCACGTGCTTTGCGACGCGACAATTCCTGACGTTGTTGCGCTTGGGTTGCCGGGTCGCTCGCCTTAGAGGATTCAGCTTGCTGCGTTTTGGCTCCGAATGGGTTCAAGGGTTGGCGAGGAGAGGGTGGCTTCAATGGAGTTTGACCAGAAGAGATTCTATCTCGCCTCATTTCGGCTGAATTTTTCTTCTCCGATCGAATCTTTTCTAGACGTTTTTTCTCTAGCAGATCTTTCTCTAGGCGACTTTTTGCAGTGCGCGGCTGGTCTAAAGAATTGTTTCCTAACCGAGTTTTTTCTAAAGGAGGGACTTCTTTTAGGGACGGATCGGTATGGCTGAACGATTGCCGAGTGGCGACATGGCTATCTTGTAGAGGCAACTGTGTGCGACGAGGTGCCAACGGACGATTGAGATTGGGTTTGAGGGACTGATTTGGCGTCGGAGTTATGGGTGGAGCTGGTTTGTCCACTGCCAGGCTTCGCTTCCGGGTGCCCCTCCAGAATCGGCTCAGCCAACTTTGCGATCGTGGTTTGGGCATTGCTTCTGCTTTTTGCCCATGGCGAGGCTCGTTTCTTGGGGTTGGGAGCTTGCTAGACAACGGCTTCTTTGCATCTGTCTGTTTCCCATCCCCTTCCAAACTGCTTTGGGGGGATCTGGATGCGGATTGGGCAGAGGGGGATGTTTGAGGAATCGGCGGCTGATGGGGACGAGAAGCTTGCCCATTGTTGCCTGTCCGTTTTCTCAAGTCATCTCTGAAATCTGTCATAATTTCTGCCTCTCACCAACTCATCCAGCTTTCTGTGCTGTACTTAACGATTGAAACATCCGTTGGGACGAATCTTAGCGACACTCGTAGAAAAAATAACTAAGCTAATAAATCTTGTATCTCAAATAATGACTCTCTTGAGTCATCCAGTTTATGCCAGACTTCTCCTCTTATGACAAGGGTTCTTCTAAATTTTTTGTGGAGTCATTCAGTTTCTCACAGGTGTTGACTTGTAGTGCCCACTCCATCTGGCTCAAAACCCCTCTTAACATAGCGACTTCGACCTTAGATAGACGTGAACGATTATATAAATGCCGAAACTTCTCCATGCGACTTTCCGCAGTATGGGGATAAAGATAGCCGATTTTAAGCAAGACGGCTTCAAGTTGCTGATGATATCTTTCAAGTTCATCGAGGGTGGCAAGGGTGGATAGTTCGGCTTGGGGGGGGGAAGCTACCGTCTCAGAGTTCGCTGGCTCAACCTGCACTAGCTGATACAGTTCATAGGCACAAATGGCAACAGCTTGAGCCAGATTGAGTGATGCATAGGTTGGGTTAGAAGGGATGCAAATAAAGCGTTGGGCGTATTTGAGTTCCTCGTTGCTGAGTCCCCGGTCTTCGGGACCAAAAATGAGTCCTGTTTGCAGGGTTTGTCCTGGCTTAATTAACTCTGAAAGTACCGTTTTGGGAGATTCTAACTGGGGTCCTAAGGCGCGAGGTCGAGCGGTCGTGGCGATCGCCCACTGGCAACCGACCAAGGCTTCTGGCAATGTTGCGACTTGGCTTGCCTGAGCTAACACCTCCTTCGCATGAACTGCCATCTGCTGTGCCTCAATTCCGGTGGGATCGCAGTGAGGATTGACCAAAACCAAGTTCGACAGTCCAAAATTTTTCATCACGCGGGCGATCGCACCAACATTAAGCGCCCCTGCAGGCTCAACCAGGATAATTCTGATAGGGTCTAGTGAAACAAGCATCGGGCTCCTTCAAGATTCCAACTGAAATCCCATTTGTGGTTAATAATGACAGTAGAGTTCAAGGCAAAGATGTGGCTGAAAAGCGTCGTCGCTGGATGTTAAATCTGGTGTTGATTATTGCAGTTATCGGGTTGGTGGGGTCTTCCCTGTTTCCAGTCATCGATAATGTGTTCCGACAAAGTAGTGTCCCTTCTGCGACCTCTTCAGCTTTGAAAACCACTGAATCCCAAAAGGCTGAATTGGAGTCTCAGGTCAAGGGATATGAATTGGTTTTGCAACGCGAGCCTGATAACCCAGCTGCGCTAGAAGGGTTAATTCGAGCGCGCAAAGGGTTGATTGATATGGGGTCAGCAAAGGTTGAAGATATTATTCCCCCCCTGGAAAGATTGGTTAAGGTGAACCCCAATGACACGGTTTATGCCATCTTGCTAGCTCAGGCAAAACAATACACGAAAGATTATGAAGGCGCGGCTCAGGTTTATCGCAATATTTTGACGACAAAGCCAGGAGATACCTATGCCCTGAAAGGAATGGTGGACTTATTGCTGACACAAAATCGTCCGGAGCAGGCGATCGGGTTGCTACAGGATACGCTCAAAACGGCAAATTCGGCTAACCAGACTCAACCCGGAAGTGTGGATGTCCCCTTTATTCAGATTGAATTGGGACGAGTCTATGCCAGCCAGAAGCGCTATGAAGAATCGATCGCGCTTTTTGATGAAGCAATCAAAACCAATCAGCAAGATTTCCGTCCAATTTTGGGAAAGGCGCTGGTTCTGAAAGAACAGGGGAAAGTTGATGCGGCGAAGCCATTATTTGTCTCTGCGGCAAATTTAGCCCCCGCACAATACAAAGATGAGATCAACAAATTGGCAGGTTCTGAACCTGCGACTACTGCCAGTCCTGTTGCCCCAAGCGGCGCGCCTGCACCTGCCACTTCTCCCTCTCCTGTCCCTGCCCCATCTTCTTCACCCTCTGTATCCCCTGCCCCTGCGACTTCACCTGGCAATTAATGATCTTTTTTGCCATTGGGTCGGTGCAGGTTCAGTAAAAATTTTTTCAAGCCGTTAAGCCATTGTCCTCTAACCGGGGCAATGGCTTAACGGCTTATAAATGAACTTGCTGCAAGTGGCTGCGGGGGTTGAAGCTGCGACTGGCGCGAATCTTTTCGTAATATTCTCGCTCGATAGCAGTAATCTCTTTGGGCGCAGCGATCGCAATGCGGATGAGTTGATCACTGCGTCCTCCTTTTGATAACTGCCACCCTTTACCCCGTAGCCGTAAAGACTGTCCGGAACGAATTCCGGGAGGGACGTTCACGGTGACGAATCCATCTGGAGTGGGCACCTCAATTTGAGCACCCAGAACCGCTTCATCTGGAGCGATCGGCACTTCACAGACTAAGTTATCCCCTTCAAATTGAAAGAAAGGATGGGGCTGAATTTCGACCTTCAAATACAGATCCCCTCGTTGCGAGGTATAGTACGGACTAAATTGTCCCTTGCCCCGAATCCGAATTCGGCTACCTGGCTTGACACCTGCTGGAATGCGAACGTCCAGCGTTTCACCGTCACTTAAACTCAGGCGTTTTTGTATTCCCTGAAACGCTTCTGCAAATGTGAGACTGATGCGTGCTTCGCTGTCGAGCGCCCCACTCCCAGTCTGGTTCTCAAAACCAGAAAAATTGCTAAATCCATCACTGCCCGGTGTGCCACCGGTTGAAGTGCGATATCCATAACCTGGAGTGCCACGCCCACCCGTATTAGGACTACCGCTATTAAAGCGTCCTAGCAGTTCATTAATGAACTCTTCAAAACTGCCGTAACGTCCGAACTCAAACCCATCAAAGTCGCCCCCTGTTCCGTAGGGCGATCGTCCCTGCTCTGCTTGTTTCCAATATTGACCAAACTGGTCATATTTCTGGCGTTTGTCTGTGTCAGACAGCACCTCATAGGCTTCATTGACTTCCTTAAATTGTGCTTCTGCCTGGCGGTTGCCCGGGTTCATATCTGGATGATATTTACGTGCTAACCGACGATATGCCTGCTTAATTTCTTCGGCAGTGGCAGTTTTGCTTACCCCTAAAATCGCGTAGTAATCTCTGAAGTCAGTTGCAGCCATGAAACTGCCTCCTCTTGTGTCTTCCTCTATACTTCACTACTTCAGCCAAATTTTCAGAATGTGATCAATACTTTTGTGAGCTTTGCCAATCGTGGCACTGAATGCGAGGTTGGAAGATGATTTTCTAGAAAGTCGGTTGAGTAATGTCTTTACATTTCTAGTCTAAAATCTGTCCCCCTATTTAGGACTACTTCTGAAAGGTTGATTTTTAAGAGCTGACCGCATCGATCGGGGCTGATGCATCAGCTTCATTAAGTTGATCAAGGAGTCGCCAAACTTCTATTAACAATTGCTCTAATCCTGTGCGGGTGACCGCAGAAATTAAGAAAATTTCGGTTTGGGCAAGACTTTGCAATTCTTGCACGATCGTTTTTACATTCTGCTCACCTGAACTCACTGCATCCAACTTGCTCAGAACTAAAATTTGAGGACGATCGGGTAACCCTCGTCCATATGCACGAAGTTCTTGTTGGATTGTCTGATATTCTGCGATCGGGTCTGGCGATGTGACATCAATCAGATGGATCAGAAGTCGAGTCCGCTCAATATGGCGCAGAAAGTCATGACCGAGTCCAATGCCCTGATGTGCACCAGCAATTAATCCAGGAATGTCGGCAAATACCGTACCATCGCCTGTTGGTTTGCGCACGACGCCCAAATTGGGAATGAGCGTTGTAAAAGGATAGTCCGCAATTTTGGGACGGGCTGACGAAAGGGCTGAAATCAAAGTCGATTTCCCCGCATTCGGTAGGCCGATGATGCCAACTTCGGCAAGCAGTTTCAGCTCCAATCGCAAGGTTCGCATTTCTCCAGGCAAGCCTGGTAAAGCTCTTTCGGGCGCACGATTCGAATTACTGAGAAAATGCTGATTACCCAGCCCCCCCTTGCCGCCCTGAGCAAGACACAGTTTTTGTCCAGAACTGGTGAGATCGCCCAAGATGTCGTTGGTCTCGGCATTGTAAACCACGGTGCCGCAAGGAACTGAAATAAAGAGATCGCGCCCTGAAGCACCAGTGCGGTTGTTGGGCCCTCCTCGCTGCCCATTGTCTGCCTTGAACAAATGGTTATAGCAAAAATCTAACAAGGTTTGCAAATTCTCATCGGCTTGTAGAAATACCGATCCCCCTCTACCCCCGTTGCCACCAGAGGGACCTCCCGCAGGGACGTATTTTTCGCGCCGGAAGGCAACTAATCCATCGCCACCATCGCCTGCTTGTACCTGGATTTCAGCCTGATCAATAAATTGCATGCAACCCAAACCGCTAAAAAAAATCGACTCATTCTGTTGTGTGCTGTTTCAAAATGCCAACCTGGCTAGTACATAACCAAAACATTGACATCCTTGAGTTCATCGGCACAGGTATCAAATTCTAACTGGAAACGGAGTGCTTCACTGGGTGCCGAATGGTAAGTATGCTGAAAACCGCAATCTGACACACAAGAAGCGCTTATTCAACCCTAGCGCAGTCTGAGGAATCCTTCTGGCTTGGGAGGCTGTTTGATATTAAGCACTTATGGATCCCCCCCCGTAGCCCCCGTGCTTTAGCGAAGCCATGCCGAGAGGCTATACGCACCGCTGCGCTAAAAAAAGGGTAGATCAGCCTCAAAGTCCCCCCTTTTTAAGGGGGATTTAGGAGGAGCGTGTCTATTGCTACTTGCGAAAGGACTTTTAAAACATCCTCTGAGCTGTTAATATCTCCCTCTCTGATCATGAGGATTCTGCCATTTTGAAAATGACCGAATTTTGCATAAATCTCTTACGTTAGGGCGATGAAGTAAAATAGCGTGCCGCACTAGGCTTAACCTGCCGCCTTGGGTTTTCACACCTTAGATAGCACGCAGTACGAATGATGGTCATAAATTCCCAATTCTTCTTCTGGGTGGTGTTTCAACAATTTTCGACAATCCGTTTGGACTCTCTCGGGGTCTAAATTATGAAGCCTTTATCAAGATGCGGCGAAAAGAGAAACCTCAAATTGTTGCGAAACGTCACTAAAAAATGAAGCTTCTGTAATTCCTTACTCCAAATCAGGAAATCTACGGGAACTTTATATATCCAATTGGTATTCAAAGATTAAGCAAAAAGCCCGCCTTGCACTACCCAACCGCTTGAAAGGCTTCGTATATTGCAGAGGAGGTTAGATGAACTTTAGCGAGTCCACTCCCGTGATCACCACAACTAAACCCCCTTCCTCTCTCTATTTTCCTGTGTTTGAGACCTTAACTGAGGCACAACCTGGTTCTTTGCTTCAGGCAAAGAGCGCTCCGACTGAAGCCCATGCTTCAGTTCACAGCAAAACAAAGCGATTGATTGATATTTTAGGTGCACTGGTCGGATTAGTAATTACTGCCTTGGTAGCGATTCCAGTTGCGATCGCCATTCTGTTCGACGATCCCGGTCCAATTCTTTACAGTCAAATTCGCTGTGGCGTCAATGGACACCCCTTCCGTATTTGGAAGTTTCGTTCCATGATTATGGATGCCGACAAACTGAAGCATTTGGTCAACAACGAAGCCAAAGGTAACATTTTTAAGAGCAAAAATGATCCCCGGATTACTCGAATTGGGCGTTTTCTACGTCGGACGAGTCTGGATGAACTCCCTCAATTTTGGAATGTATTGATGGGTGATATGAGTTTGGTCGGAACTCGTCCGCCTACCGTTGATGAAGTGATTCGTTATAGAAAGCATCACTGGAAGCGGTTAAACGTTAAGCCAGGGATGACAGGCGAATGGCAAGTACACGGACGCTCGAATGTTCAAGATTTCGAAGACATCGTCAAAATGGATGTTGATTACCAGCAAAAGTGGAGTATCGGTTACGATTTCCAACTAATTTTCAAAACCATTCTGGTCGTGCTTAAGAAGCAAGGGGCTTGTTAAGCGAACGCTCACGGGAAACACTCAGGAAGATTGGATAGCTTCCTAGGTTCGATGAAAGCTACGAGTCTTGAGTCTAAACTGACCTTATTGATAGCGTGTTCCTGGAAGGGGAATACGCTATTTTATTAGGTTTGGGTTTGTGCAGCGATTCCTCAGAATTAGGAATCAGAAGTCCTCTTTACAGCCAGTTTCATTTGCATGAGCCACACTCAGACCTATCGACTCATCGACTCATTGACTCATCCACCGAACTGTTTAGGAGATTTCTAGCAAACAAATTACCCGCTGGCTTTGACTCCGCTCAGCCGGCTTTTGCCCTGAGCGAAGTCGAAGGGCAATGGCAGAGGGTAAAATCTTCTCTGGAAATCTCCTTAGAAGAATCTTGTAATTTGACTCCTCGCTCTGAACGGCTAAATAAAGGACGCCCCCAGTCTCTTTGAAGATGTTGGGGGCGATGATTTTGATCTTGAGCCGTGACTGAACAGGTGATCCTTAGGAATAAGAATTCAATAACACCGATAATTTCTGCCTAGGGACGTAAGGACTAGCATCCCTATGGCCGATAAATTCCGATCTTATTGAATTCGCGCTCCTTACTGTTCATGGCGGTGCTTGACTTTGCTCGACCTCTGAAAATTTAGCTCCTGAATCAATTCCGAAAGATCTGTCAATCTAACAGTGGTGATTGGCTGCCCAAGGACTAATTGTTATTGCGGAAAGAGCGCAACCAGGCACGGATTTCTTCGGCTGCAATGTCTCTGCCACCTAAGCCAAATGCCAGAGCGATCGCGACGGCAATAGCACCGACTAAGAGACCGAATGCCAGATTAACGATGTTGCTGGCAATCCCAATTTGCTGCAACGCCATTGCCGAAATCAAAGCAATGATGGCAATCCGAGCCGTTTGCCCCAAGATTCGTGCTTGTCGCCCACCGGAACTGGTGATCAGGGTGTAAGCAAGATTTGCCAGATAAAGTCCGATTGCAAAGACGACCAATCCGGACAGAATCCGACCTGCAATGATGATAATGCCTGTGATCAAGGTGGTCAGTGCTTCAATATTCAGTACATTGATGGCAGCAACCGCTGCAAACAGCATAATGCCAACCCACACCACGATACCAGCGACCTGAGAAGGGGTTTTACGGGGGACAACGGGTTGGGCTTCGGCAACGCCTTCGGGCTGAGCCGGGGGAACTGGGGGGGTGGTATAAGGTTGGGTTTGGAGTCCTAACCAATAAAAGATGTTGTTGAAACCGATACCTGTCAGAATGCTGGTGACTAGTTCTGCCAGAAACTGCCCGATAAAGTAGGCAACAAACAAAATCAGAGTTGCTGTGAATATTTCTGGCAATGCTCCGAGGATATCGTTGAGCATGGCGATCGCAGGAGTCGAGATCGCTTCAATTTTGAGGGCATTCAAAGCTGCAATCGCCGTTGGAATCAGGATTAAGACGAACACGAGGGTGCCAATAATCCAGGAGAGCGAACGGCTGCCTGTGGTCTGAGTTAAACCCAACCGAGAGCCCACCCGATCTACCCCTGCGGCAATCAAGAAATTGGTGACAATGCGCCGGACAACTTGTGCCACGAGCCAGCCTGCCACGCCAATTAAGATAGCTGCCAGAATATTGGGGACGATCGACAAAATATCATTGAGCAGTTGCTGAACGGGTTGTAGCGTTCCCTGAAGTCCTAAGGTGTTGAGGATGGCTGGAAGAAACAACAGAAAAATAAACCAATACAGCGTATTCCCGATTGTTTCACTCAGTAAAAACTGATTCTGCACAGTTGTGCTTGCAGAAGGCGCACTCCCCAATGTATCTACAGGGGTAGAGGGTTCCATTTGCTGCCCTAGTCGTTCATCAATACCAAACGCAGTAAGTGTTCGGATCACAATTAATTTAACCAGGGTCGCAATTAACCAGGCAATTCCCAACAAAATGCTTGCCCCCAGCAATTGGGGCAAATAGCCTACCACCTGGTTAAGGAAATGATTTAACGGTTCCGATGCCGCTGTTAGTTGCAGGGCTTGGAGGAAGGCAACCAGGGTAAAAATGAAAATGATCCAGAAAACGCCAGTTGAAATCCACTTTTCTATCGGTGGAGAAGGAGTGGTTGATTGGCGTCCCGAAAACCAATTTGCCAAGCGATTGTCAACATTGACCTTTTTCAATAGATAGCGAACGATCGCGGCAGCAATGAATGCGATCAACCCACCCACCATAAGAATCACGATCGCTCGGATCAAATTGGGGAGAGATGTTCCCAAACTGTGCCCAATTTCTTGGATCAAATCATTGCCGGTAGGTGCAACTGCATCAGGCGATGGTTCCACCTGAAGCAAAAATGAGTAGAACGCACCTACACTAGCCAGGAGCGATATTGGGGCAGGTATTAACTGCATCACACTTTGACTAATGATAATCATGGTCATAAATCCAAGGAACCAGAGTAAATGGTACTGGAGAAGACTTTGAAGTTGCAGAGGCAATCCTTGCCTTGCAAATTTCTCAGATAATACCGATTTAAATTGAGGTTACGGCGGATGAATTGCTGGAATGCTCGGTCAGCAGCACTTCTACAATCCAAAATCGCAAATCCAAAATCCAAAATGGTATCAAAATTGTGCAACTACAGCAGTAATCGACACAAGGACAGTATCGTACTTTTTCAACAATTTCCTCTCTCTTTTTAGAGAAATCTATCAGCGAAATTGCTGCTATTCCCCTTTTTGAACACCGATTGGGCGTAAATTCTTTTGATTTAGAAATTTTCCAAAATAAAAAATTTTTAACATTAAGAGGTTATGGCTGTTATTAAAAATAACAATACTTATAAAAATATGTGCAAATTTTCTGCTGAAATCTTATCTGATTTAGCTTGAGGGAAATGCCCATCAGGAATTTCCCTCAAGATCTATCCGCTGCTCAGCTAGATTGAAACTACCATGTTGCGTCTTTTGGAAATATTAAGGTGATGGCATTCAAGCATCGGAGTCGGCGAGATATAGCCCTTTTCAAGGATGTGAAGTACAGTGAGGGTGCTTTGCACCCCGCTGTACTTCACACCGCTGTACTTCACTCAGGTGAAGACTGCTATAGGATGCAGGAGTCGGAAGGCTTTTGCCATTGATATTGCTAAACCAACAATATTTCAGGCTTGATGGGAGAGAGTCCGCCAAAAAAGTCATAATGCTCCAAGGCTTCCAAAATGCCCCAGGCATAGTGACCTTTAGCAAAGTAAATTTGGGGATAGCCCCGCAATTTTTCAATCTCTGGGCTATAGTTACCCACGATGACTGCCAGGGTATTGCCTGCTAGCATGGATTCGTCATTGCCTGAAGCCCCTGCCACTAAAAATTGCTTAATGGGGAGTCCCCATTTTAGGGCTGCATAACGAATTGCATCCCCCTTGCAAGCCCGAATGGGCAATAGATCGAGATACATATTGTGGCTAAAAATGCCTCTGACCGAAATTTGTTGTCGCCGCAAGTGGCGAATCATGTCGCGAAACGTAGGAGCTTTTTCGGCATCAATAAAGTAGCTGATTTTGTATCGCCCTTGCGCATCTGCTGGTTGTAGTTCAACACCAGCAAAGTTTTTCATTGCTTCCTGGATGATCTCTGGGTGCCATTGATAGTTAATATGTCGTTGCCAGCTTGTATCCGGTACAATTTGTGGTCCGTAATAAATTTCTGTGCCTGCGGCAGCAATGAGTAAATCGGGCATTGGGAATCGCCATTCTTCTAACATGCTGAGGGCGCTTTTAAGACTGCGTCCGGTGGCGATACCAACGCCTGTCGTCTGTCCTTTGGCGCGGAGTTCTTGAATTAAACGTTGTAGGGCTTCTTGATCGCCCAATAAGGTATTGTCGATTTCGCATACCAAATAGCGATCGGCGGTAGGCAGGCGATTGGTTTCGGGTATGGACCAGTCAGGGTGTCCCACCGCAGGCGAGAGAGGAAGAGGACTAAGCCGTGACTGTACCCGTTGCCGGGGAAATAAACGAATTTGCTTGAGATAGTGTTCAACGTGGCTCTCCCAGGAGAAATGCTGGCGAACATTGTGTAGTCCGTTTTGAGACCAGGTTTGCCACTTTTCAGTATTGGTGAGTGCCATGTGCAGGGCTGCTTGAATTTGCTGAAGGTTGAGTGGATCAATCAACAAGCCGTTTTGGCAGGCGGCGAGGATATCTCGTGGACCGCCATCTGCAGTAGCGATAATGGGGACCCCACAGGCTGTGGCTTCAATTAGCGTTAGCCCAAAGGGTTCTGTCAGTGCCGGATTGATGAACACCCCGTGTGTTTGAGCGGTTAGCCGATACAGGTCGGGGACATCTTCGGACGTGTGACGTTTGGGGTAGGCGATATGACCATACAAGTCATAACGATCGATTAACTGAAAGATCTCTGTCATCACCTGACGGGGACCTGCTTCCATGGCGGTGATATCGTCGCGAGTGCCCAACACCAGCACCAGGTTTGCTAATTGGCGCAGTTCTGGGTCTTCGCCATATGCTTTGACTAACCTGCTCACATTTTTCCGAATTGCTGGGCGAGAGAGCGCCAGAATCAGGGGTTTGTGAGGGTCTAGAAGAAATCGTTCGAGTGCCTTTTGAATCGGTGGTGTTTGCCAATCTATCGGAACTGGATAAAAGCGATTGAGGTCAACTCCAGGAGGAATGACCACCATGCGATCGGGTTCGTATTGGTCGTAGACGCTGTATTGTTCTTCTACTTCTTGATGGGTACTGGCAATCACCAGAGCCGCACTCCCCAAAGTTGTTTCCTCGGCTTCAATGCGAGTGGTGATGTGAAAGTGATCTTCGATCGCTTCTTGTTTTGTGCCCTGTTCCAGTAACCGTTGCTGTTTAATTCGCCCTAGCGAGTGCCCCGTATGCACCAGGGTGGTACCTAACCATCCTGCTACACGACAGCCTACATAGCCTGCATCTGCATAGTGGCTATGAATCACATCCGGGATTTTGCCAACTTTGCAGATATACTTCAGCAACTCGTCTGCAAAGGTATCTAAATGCGACCAAAGCACTTCTTTGCGAAGATAGCGACGGGGTCCACAAGTCAGCCGAATAATTTGCGCTTTGTCTGCAAGAGGTTCAACGGGCTGAGCATAATCTGGACTGACTTTAGGATCATTGACCAAGCGTGTAACTAAATCCACCCTTTCTAGCTGTGGATTTTTTGCTAGTGTGCGGGCAAGCTCAACCACGTATTTGGTTTGTCCGCCGGTATCGGCATCTCGCCCTAATTCCAGGTTGTGTCCTCGAATGAGTCCGTGCACACTGATGAGCAAGATATATAGTCCCTGGCTGTTCGACATTGAATCAGTACTCCACCTCGTTCAACATCTGATGCACAAAAAGTAACGCAGGATAAGAACTTTGTCAGGTCGTAATCACCCCTTCTCCTATAGAAATTGAGGTAAAGACTTTCCAGGTTAGGTTCGGGCTGAACGTTGTTTTCCAGTCAGTTGTGTTCGGATGATTAGAGGGGGACGATCGTCTTAAAGTGCCTGATACAGAACTTTTTAGCTAACCTAAATCTGTCCTTTAATCCTTAAGCTTTGAGAACAACACGGACGCTCGAAACAGCGAAACCATACAATGGCTTGCCGTGAAATCCCCCCCTTTAGTTGTCTTCATTCGATTACAAAAAATCAAGATTTTCAACAAAATCTAGCAAGATTCCTACTGAAAAGGCGAAATCGCAGTTAGATTTCGTGTAGCTCTAAGTTGCCCTCTTTAAGATCTGGAAGCTCTGGTTGAGTCGATTTTCTTAAAATGCGACTCATGTGATATTACCCAACAGTTGCCGACTTCGTTCTCAAAATTCAGGATTGACCACTATGGGATTTTTCATTTTTTTGGTGGTGCTGGTACTCGTTATCGGCTTCATTGTGATGGATTCTTACAATCGTCTGGTGACCTTGCGCAATCGTTATAAGAACGCCTACAGCCAGATTGATGTTCAGCTCCAACGTCGCTATGACCTGATTCCTAACCTGGTCGAAACTGCCAAAGGCTACATGAAGCACGAGCGCGAAACGCTGGAAGCCGTTATCGCTGCTAGAAATGCTGCGGTCAATGCCAACAGTCAGGCGGCACGTGATCCAGGCAATCCACAAGCGATGCAACAGTTGGGAGCAGCTGAGGCAACCCTTTCTGGTGCGTTAGGTCGATTGATGGTGTTGTCTGAAGCCTATCCCGATCTGAAAGCCGATCGCAGCATGTCGCAAGTGATGGAAGAGCTAACTTCTACCGAAAATCGGGTTGCCTTCGCCCGTCAAGCATTTAATGATGCAGTCACTCTTTACAACACCAAACGGGAAGTTTTTCCTAGCAATGTGATTGCAACTTCGTTCAACTTTAGCCCGGCAGAGCTGCTGGAAGAAGTTGCACCTGAAGTTAAGCAGGCTCCCCGCATTTCGTTCTAACCTATGAATTTCTTTGAGCATCAAGATCAGGCACGCAAAAATACTCAATGGCTCGTTGCTTTGTTTGCCCTGTCGGTCGTTTGCATCATTGTTGCAATTTACATCGTTGCATTGATTGCCTTTGGGCAGAGCCACCGTTGGGCGGGCATGGCTCTGTGGCAACCCCAAATTTTTTGGACGATTGCCATTCCAACGCTCCTGGTGATTGCCGCAGGCAGCGGTTATAAATTGCTGACCTTGCGCCAGGGCGGCAAGGTCATTGCGCAGGAGATGGGAGGCTGTTTAGTCACGGCAGGAACGATAGATCCCAGTGAGCAAAAACTTTTGAATGTGGTGGAAGAAATGGCGATCGCAGCAGGTATTTCGGTGCCTGCGGTATATGTCATGAATGGAGAACCAGGCATTAATGCCTTTGCGGCTGGGTTTACGCCCAATGATGCGGTGATTGGTGTGACAAGGGGATGTATTGAAACTCTCTCCCGTGAAGAACTGCAAGGGGTAATTGGGCATGAGTTCAGTCATATTCTGAATGGCGATATGCGGCTGAACCTGAACCTCGTTGGGGTGCTTAATGGTATTTTGCTCATCTATCTGATTGGGCGGGTTCTGCTGCAAACGGATCAAGGCTATCGATCGCGGGATAATAAGGGAAATAATCTAGCGATGTTTGGGCTGGCGTTGATTGCGATCGGGGGCATTGGACTGTTTTTTGGTCGTTTGATCAAGAGTGCGGTTTCTCGGCAAAGAGAATACTTGGCAGATGCCTCGGCGGTACAGTTTACCCGCAACCCCATCGGTATTTCTGGGGCACTCCGCAAAATTGCCAATCATCAATATGGTGCTCTGGTGCGTTCTCCCTATGCCGAAGAAAATAGCCACTTCTTTTTTGGGAGTGCGCTGCGATTTGATTTTTTGGGAGAATTGTTTGCTACCCATCCTCCTTTAGAAAAGCGTATCCAACGGTTGGAAGGGCGCAGTAGTGCCTATGCTGCGGCAATGCCTGCATCTCCTTCAGCTAACCTTCAAATGGGTGAGTCTAGCGATACGTCAATGATGGGGTTTGCTGGTGGAGGCACAGCCAGCCCCCCGGTTACAGCTGAAATTCAAGCTGCTGCTGGACAAGTAGTGGCGCAAGTGGGTACGGTTGCACCCGAACATTTTGCTTATGCCCAAAAACTGGTTTCGCGATTGCCAGCGGGGGTGCAGGTCGGGATTCGGGAGCGGCAGGGGGCAATGGCGATCGTCTACAATCTGATGCTCGACCCACAGAACTCAACTGTGCGGCAACAGCAAATCGAGTGGTTGCGAAAAGTTGAACCTGCTGATGTGTTTGAGCGAACTCTACAATTGAGTCAGGAAATTGAACAGTTAGATGTCCGAATGCGGTTGCCGCTTTTAGATTTGACGATTCCAGCTTTGCGTCAAAGCTCTGCAACCCAGTGTCAGCAATTATTTAAGTGCGTCCAGTCCCTCGCCAAAATTGATGGGCAATGGTCGCTGACCGAATTTGCGCTCTACATGGTTTTGTGCCATCGTCTCCAGTCTTGCATCAACCCCAATCTGGAAACCAAGGTGCAATACACTAACCTGGAAGAGGTTTGGCATGATTGTTTGGTGGTACTGTCGGCGTTGGCACGGGTAGGGCAAACTCAGCCCGATGCGATCGCCTACGCTTTTCGATCTGGGCTATCTCGCTTGCCCGGTGCAACACAGCGAGAATTGCCCCAAGCTCCTCCTGCTTGTCATCTGGGAGATGTGAAAAAAAGTTTGGAAAAATTGGGACTCACGACTCCTAAGCTGAAGCAGGCGATCGTCGATGCCTGCGCCCATACCGTTCTCCTAGACAACACCATCACCGTACAGGAAGCAGAACTTCTAAGAGCGATCGTCATCACTATGGATTGTCCCCTACCACCTTTTCTGAACGCGAGCGATCGGATTAGCAAGCCCACAAAAACAACCTGATGCTTTGGGCTCAATCGTGCTTGTTACCTTCCTCACAAGTTCCTCAAATTGGTTTCTAAACTTTGAAGGAGCATGAAACCGAACTGCAAGCACAACCTGCGCCAGAAGTCGCTGTCAACTATTATCGAGATGGTGATTCGTATATGTTTGATGAATTTCAGACGGCTTATGCACCTGTCGATCGTCGTCCCAAAGTGGATATTCTCTACGATGTCTTTGTGGAAATTTGAGATGATGAAATGAAGTATGTGAAAACGATGGTGGCTTGCCAGCAGCCTACAGCTCACCGCTCTTTCCATAATCCTCATACGCTTGAGGCAGAAACGACACCTCCCGCGATCGTACAAACTGAAGGTGCCAATTTCCTAGTACTTTGGGCGTAAGTTAGGCAACCATTCTGAGGGAGTCAGGAGTCAGAATAGTAGGCCGATTTCCGCCAAGTTCTATTAGCTCCGCAATAGCTCAACAAAATCACTAAAAGCACGGTCTCCGTAAAGCTTGAGCGATGCAAAATCGTTAATCATTCCAACCTGTAATCCCAAGTTGCTTGAGGTGTCAACTCCCAATAATCTGCTGGATCGGAGCATCGACACCTCATTTCTTGTAAAGTTCTAAAACGACAACTTGTTTCTTAAGTCAATATTTTGTAGCTTATATTACAGATTTCTATTTGTTTTTATGAATATTGCCTCTTCGCGATTTCTCTCATCGCTGACTGATCCGGAATTACAGCCACCCGGATTTAATCCCCAGCCATCCACATGGGTTAGGCTGCGAGAATTACCTTCTACCTATAGTTTTGATGAAGCATTGCTATTGTGTAGAGCAGCAGACGATCGTTGGCTTGCCTGGATACCTGATTTTGGCGAAATTTTGTTAGAGCCTGGGCAGTTTTATGCAAATGTTTAACCGCAATGATGGGTGAGACTGGAGGGCTTTGCGAGAAAAACTTCTAAACAAAGCCCTTTTTGCCTATCTACTTGGATTGCTATAGATTGCCACCGCATTTTTTCATAAAAAAATTAATCTAGGATTTGTAGGATGGGATGTGTTACATCTCATCTATTTTTTTAGAAAATCCTGTATCTGTTAGGGTCTAGCCATGTCATCAGCATTTTTGAAAAACTACCTATCTATCCTGATTGAACCGGCAAATGGGCATTTGGATGTCTGATTCTAGAAGGGTTACTTTGCCGGGATGGCTATCCGAAAAGGCGATCGCAAACCGATTCTCTAGAAAAGCAGTAAATTTTTTTAACGTTCATCCTGAAATGGGATGTGCGCTGTTTTAAGAGGTTTAAGGTTCTCTATTTACCGTCTTCTCCTAAAATGCTGAGTGGGACTCTGGATAAATCTAAAGAATTTGAGAACACCTGAAACATGGAGAAATGAGTCGTGCTAAAGATGCTCTAGACTCAACGCTTTCAATTCTTCTAGATTCCGAATTCCTGATTTCCTTGCCTTTATTCTCTTGGAGAAGTTCTGTGGATTTAGCGCTCATTCCTGCTCAACCGAAACCTGGTTTGATTAATGTCCTGATCGAAATTCCCGCAGGTAGTAAAAACAAGTACGAGTATGATAAGGATCTACAGTCCTTTGCACTAGACCGAGTATTGTATTCCTCAGTACAATATCCTTATGACTATGGGTTCGTGCCAAATACGCTAGCTGACGACGGTGATCCCTTGGATGGAATGGTACTCATGGATCAGCCCACTTTTCCAGGATGTGTCATTGCAGCCCGACCAATCGGCATGTTAGAGATGATAGATGGTGGCGATCACGACGAAAAGATTTTGTGTGTTCCTGATAAAGATCCCCGCTATGTCCAGGTTCGGTCTTTGAAAGATCTTGCGCCTCATCGTTTGGATGAGATTGCTGAATTTTTCAAAACCTATAAGAATCTAGAAAAGAAAGTCACCGAGATTCTTGGTTGGAAAGATGTAGAGCATGTCATGCCATTAGTAGAAGCTTGCATCAACGCTGGAATCAAGCAAGGCTAAAGAACATTTGGAGGCAGTATCCGGAAATTATTTTGAAGTTCTGTCAAAGCTTATAGTGAGAAACAGTTTCCGGATCTGTCCACGGTTAAATTCAGGGTGATGACCAAATTGTTGAACCGAGTTTGTCGGTTGCTTCCAGTCTGATAAGCTATCGAGCATGATTTTGTGAGTTTAAACAATTCGCAAAATGGCAACTCGTACTCAAGCCAGAGACAAGAATCAGAATGAGAGTCCTCCGATGTTCTGTCAAGGGTGTTTTGAGGTGTTGAAATACCTCAAAACAGGCCTCTGGATCTGAACAGTTCAAAATTGACAGATGACTTGTATCCAAGTTAGAGGATCTTTAACTGATTTGATTTTGTGGTGATAGGTACTCGTAAAGTCAGGGAAAAATCTAACTAAAGGTTAAGAGGTTGACCCAGATTGACGATAGTTCTCCTGGAATAGTTTCTTTTTATGCAGCGCACACTCCTCCTTGCGAAGATTCACAGTTGTACCCTCACATCTGCCAACTTAGAGTATGTCGGCAGTATCAGCATCGATCAATTTTTAATGGATGCTGCGGGGATTTTGCCTTATGAGCAGGTGCAAGTCGTGAATCTTTCTAATGGGGAGCGTCTGGTGACTTATGCAATTTCTGCCCCAGCTCGCTCCGGGGCAATTGAACTCAATGGTGCTGCTGCCCGTTTGGGCATTCGAGGCGATCGCTTGATTATTATGTCTTATGGCCAATTTACGCCAGAAGAGATAAAGTCTTATTCCCCTACCGTAGTCCTCGTGGATGGACAAAACCGTCTGATGGAAGTTCGTCGTTATGATGAACTGCTGACCCAAGCCTACCCCTGAAAAACGAAGATGTCTGATCTCATTACCCCTGTTCCGACTTCCCCATCTCACGAAGAAAGCGCTGGCATGATACCGAATCCCTCTTTAGATTTCTTGATTCGCTTTTGGGGTGTCCGGGGCAGTATCCCCACCCCCGGTAGTGAAACAGTCCGCTATGGTGGCAATACCTCCTGTGTTGAAATGCTGGTAGGGGGTAAACGGTTGATCTTTGATGGGGGGACTGGGCTAAGGGTATTGGGCAAAGAATTGCTCAAACATACTCCGGTGGAAGCCTATATGTTTTTTACCCATTCTCACTGGGATCACATCCAAGGATTTCCATTTTTTGTGCCAGCCTTTATTCCGGGCAACTGTTTCCATATCCACGGAGCAATCGCCCCCAATGGCGCAACAATGAAGCAACGTCTGAGTGATCAAATGCTTCATCCCAATTTCCCGGTACCCATGCAGGTGATGAAGTCTGACCTCAAGTTCTATGACATTCAAGCGGGGGATGTCATCAAGCTAGATGATATTACCATCGAAAATGGTCCGTTGAATCACCCAAATACGGCGATCGGCTATCGAATTACCTGGCAGGGGCGCACCGCAGTTTATGCCACTGACACTGAACATTATCCCGATCATGTAGACGAAAACTTGTTGCACCTTGCCCGTGATGCGGATGTGTTGATCTACGATGCTTGTTATACAGATGAAGAGTATTACGACCCCAAATCTCCTCGTGTTGGCTGGGGGCACTCGACCTGGCAGGCAGGGCTAGAGCTCGCACAGGCAGCAGGGGTAAAGCGACCTGTGATGTTTCATCACGACCCCAATCATAGTGACGATTTTTTGGATCAAGTTGAGGCTGAGGTTCAGTCAATCTGCCCAAATGCAATTTTGGCGCGCGAAGGAATGATTTTGCCGGTTGTGTAGCGGGATGCTTCTGAGCGCTTGAGTTGTTTTGGTATTGAGTTTAGCGGGATGTTTTTCGCTTCGCCCTGACTGCGCGCGTTTTGCCAGTTTTACCCTGCGATAATTGAGCCAGCGACGGTTTCGATACTAGAGCGCAATTCTCGCAATTTTTCTGCGGCTTGTCCTCGAGTCAAAATGGTTTTGGCTTGCTCAAGTCCGGTGGATAAATCGGGGCAAGCTCCACAGCGCCAAAGGTAGAAGCCGCCATTCCAGATGCTGGAGCGCAGCAGCTCGGAGACTTCTCCCCGCAGGACAGATTGAAGAGTGGCGATTGTTTCTTCCGAGGATGGAAGTGGCACATCGGTTCCTGCTAGGTCGTAATCACGAGGGTGTAATAGCAGGCGATCGAAAGAAAGGGTGGAAAATGTGCTGGATTTTGGATTTTGAATTTTGGATGGCATGGTGGCTTGTTCAGGGGGAACTGGTTGATTGAACTTGCCTAATCCAATAATGGCGGTGCGATCGCGCGGCAGATCACAACTTCCCTCCAATCCTTTGACTGTGGTTAGGTAAGCAGGCGTGCCACGTAACTCGATCGCAGTTTGAAACATGCCTTCGGTAGGGGGATGGACAAAACCTGCTGCCACATGGGATGTTCCCCGATAAGGAACCCAGACTAACTCCAGTGTGGCAAAGGGAGGACGTTTGCCAATTTGATCTCGGTAAGGCACGATATCCGATGCCAGGGGAAAGTGTTTGGGCAAATAAACAAACCCCAATCCTGTTTTTTGGAGGACGGCTTGCACCTCAGTTATTGTGAGGTGTTGCCAGGCTACGCCAAGCCCTTGCCATACCTCGATCAGAGGGATTCCCTCTTTGGTGGGCATGCGATCGCCCCCATGTAAGATGGTGGGACAGCCTACAGTTGCCAGGATTAAAGCGGTAATTGGGCTAAGAGGAACTGTACGCGATCGTCCATCGTAAGGCGATCCCAAAATCATGGGCAGATATTTCGAGGCGATCGGTTGTAGCCCAGGTCCCAATTGATCATAAGCATCTAACATGCCCGCTAATTCTGTACCGGTCGGTCGCTTGATCCGATGGGCAATCATAAATGCACCAATTTGGGCGGGTGTTGCTTCCTGCAAAAGCATCATGCGGGTTGCGATTTCTGCTTCTTGCCGACTCAAATTTTCACCCGTGTGGTTGCCGCTACCCACTTTACGAAGCAATTCGCGAAAAGCATTACTCATTTTGAGAAAGATTGAAGAGATAAATATTGGTAAAGGGAAAATTTCTCAGGGACTGGGATCGCTGGAATATGTATTGAGGATTGTAAGTATAAACGATAGATTTAGGACTATAGAGTCTGGCAAGCAACTTTAGACAATTTGCGATCGTCCGAAAACTAGAAGGCGGTTGAAATTAGACTTTTTGTAATGAAGTGGAAAAAAGAGGCGAATCGGGATGATCAAGCCAGTCTTTGTGCGGCATTAGTAAGTCGTGTACGAGTTCACGAAACCGCTGAATGGGAGGGATTTGCAAGCGATCTTGAGTAGTGACTAAGACCACCTGGCGGATGAGGGTAGGGTCTTCAGTCGAACGGATCGCCAAAGAGGGATCGATGTGAATGTCTAGAATGGCACCTTTTGGGAGTAGGGCAATCAGTTCTCCTTGGCGTACTATGCCCCGAAAGGCATCTAATGTATTGAGTTCTAGAACGGCATTTAAAACGGCTCCCTGGCGCTGAAATTGTTCTTGTACGAGGCGTTGCATCCCATAGCCATCCTTAAAAACTACCTGTCCATAGCGGACAAGTTCTGCCCAGGGCACCGTTTGATATTGTGTTAGAGGATGATTGGCTGCCATGAGAATTTCGATCGGCTCATTATAAAGCTGATCGACCACCATTTCGGGTGTGGTGGCTAAGAAGCGATTGTTCATGACAATTGCCAAATCCACTAAGCCATCTTTTAATACTTTGAGGGCGCGATCGCTGCCTAAGGACGTGACCCGCAACTGGACTTCTGGATAATCTTGACAAAATTGTTGTAAAACGGGCGGTAGGTAATAAGCGCAAACTGAATGAATTGCAGCAATACAAAGTTCGGGTTGTTTCCCTGCCCGTAAATCTTCAATTTCTTGAACTGCGGATTGCCACTCTTGCCAAATGCGCCGGGCACGCAGCAAAAAGCGTTCTCCTGCCAGAGTTAGCTTTGCCTGGGTTGCACGGTGTAATAGCAGCAAACCTAAGTCTGTTTCCAGGGCTTGAATTTGCCGACTAATCGTGGATTGGGTCACCTTGCATTTGAGTGCTGCTTGCTGGAAACTACCTGTCTCAGCGACAGCGAGAAAAGCTTGCAACTGTTCCAGGCGCATAAATCGTGTAGTCTAAATTACAATTTTCCATTCAAGAAATTTAGCGGATTTATGACATCGATTTAGTAAGTCTTGATACAGCCTGTCATTCTCTATTCACAACTCTCTCTTCTTGTCACCCCATTACTTCTTTGCCGGACGCCAAATTGGTTGACTGTAATCAATTTCTGAATTGCCAATAATTTTAGTTTTGCCTGAACCATTGCTGTTCATGATGTAGATTTCGTTCATGCCGTGGTGGTTGACGGTATAAGCAATTTTCTGTCCGTCGGGAGACCAACTTGGCGAGAAGGCGTCGATGGCGCGATCGGTTAGGCGGGTTAGATGAGAGCCATCGATGTTCATGACATAGATGCTGTTTTGACGCGGAGGATTGTTGCGATTGGAGGCAAAAGCAATTTGACTTCCGTTCGGTGACCAAGCAGGTACCGCATCCGTGGCCGAATCATGGGTGATCCGTTGGGGGTGAGAGCCATCGGCATTCATGATATAAATTTCGTAATTTTTATCGCGATTGGAGACAAAGGCTATTTTTTCGCCGTCAGGTGACCAGACGGGAGAAACATCGATAGCTGTATTGCGCGTGAGCCGTACCAGGTTGGCGCCATTCCAATCCATAACATAGATTTCGTGTCCTTGCCCGCGGCTGGACATAAAAGCAATTTTTTTGCCATTGGGTGACCAATTGGGGAACCAGTTTTCTCCCTGATGGTCGGTTAACCGGGTTAACTCTGAGCCATCTGCCTTCATGCGATAGATGTCGAGTTTGCCATTGCGTTCTGAAACAAAGGCGATATATTGTCCATCGGGTGACCATGCAGGGAGGAGGTCGCTATCGGGATTGTCGGTTAACCGGGTCGATCGCGATCCGTCTGCGTTCATGACATAGATATCGCTGCCCTTGTGGTCGAGAAAGGTAAAGGCTATTTTGTCAGCGGTATCTGCCAGATTGTTACAAGCAGCCAGGCTAAACGGCAAGAGCAGTTGAACAAAGCGGCGGATTACTGGCGTAAAAACAAACATTTTTTCTGGATTAGATTTTGATTTCTGGATTGCTCAGGGCAATTGACCTAAGAGTTGGCTAACATTGCTTTATTCGACGGGTGAATTGAATGACACGGGATGAAGGGACGGGGAGTGTGTAGCGGATGACCTCGCTCTATTGCAGTCAAGGGCATGAAAACTTGACAGGAAGTCGGTTTTGTCACCAATGTGGCGAGCGGTTGCCTCTGCCACGCGGGAATGTGTATACGGGGTTAGTCCTCACCGATCGCTACCAGATTATTGGTGAGCTGGGGCATGGTGGTTTTGGACGAACCTATCTGGCAGAGGACACCAATCGGTTTAATGAACGCTGTGTTTTAAAAGAGTTTGCGCCGCAGGTAGAAGGGGCAACTGCTTTGCAAAAGGCAGAGGAACTGTTTGAGCGAGAAGCAGGGGTGCTCTACAAGTTACAACATCCTCAGATTCCACGCTTTCGAGAGCTGTTTCGGGCGAATTTGCAGGGCAAGGACTCGCTATTTTTGGTGCAGGATTATGTAGAAGGACACACCTATCATGCCCTACTCAACGATCGCAAGCTCCAAAGAACCAGGTTTGAAGAATGGGAAGTGACGCAGCTACTCTTGCAGATTTTGCCGGTTCTCAGCTATATCCATGCGGCAGGAGTCATTCATCGCGATATTGCGCCCGATAATCTTATCCAGCGGCAAGTGGATGGGTTACCAGTTTTAATTGATTTTGGTGGAGTAAAACACATCGCAGCGGTGGTTTCGTCGCAAGTGCATCCCTTGTTGCCTCCGGGTGCGGTGACTCGTCTGGGCAAGGCAGGCTATGCCCCCGACGAGCAGATGCAAAAAGGGGTGGTTTTTCCGCATAGTGATTTATATGCGCTGGCAGTTACGGCGCTGGTTTTGCTGACTGGGAAAGATCCGCAAGAATTGCTCGACACCTTTACGATGAATTGGATGTGGCGGCAGGAGGTGCAGCTGAGTCCAACCTTGGGCATGGTGTTGGATCGGATGCTGGCGCGATTACCGAGCGATCGCTATCAGTCAGCGGAGGAGGTGCTGACAGCGCTCCACCAGGCAGGCAATTTTGTCGGTTCTGCGCTTGCTCAACCTGCAGTTTCCTATACTTCGCCTTTGCCGACGATACCGATTGCTTCTCCTTTTTCATCGGCAAGTGGTCCAGTTCCAAGGGGGACATTGCCCACTGCGACTGTCGCAGCAGCGCCCCCGGTGCCGCCAAGACGGTTGGGGGGATGGTTAAGAGCTGTTCTCAGTCTCTTGTTGCTTGCAGGGCTGGGGAGTTTAGGGGGCTGGGGCATGTGGTTATGGATGAAATCGAAGCCGCCATCGCTTCCCAGTAAAACGCCGAATGTGGTGGTGAGCCAACCGACGAGTCCCTCTAGCCAATATTCGGCAGAAGAGCAGGCGAGAAAAGAACGCTTACGGCAGCGCCAGCAAGCGTTGGGCATTCGCGATTCGTTCTATATCAGTTTGGTGAATCAGGCGTTTTTCGATCGCCATCCTGATCAGCAGGGACGGACTCTCAGTTCTGCTCCGCAAGATGCTGAGTTACGGGCAGATTGGGATGAGATGGCGGCGAATCTGCTCGACAAACTGGAGGGATTGAGTGCAGCGCAACGATCTCAACTGGGCAACTATACTCCGGCGGATATCACCCGTTGGAAGGCGGCGGTGAATACGTTGCATCTCAGTAGTGCTGCCTTGTTTGATTTGGCAGATGGGCAGTTTTTTCGACTCTTTCCAGAGCAACGGGGGCAAGCGTTTCTCGATCGTCCGGTTGGGCAGATCTGGCAAGCGATCGCAGCGAGTGAACTGGATGAAATCCAGTCGGGTGTTGCTTTGGAAATGATTCAATTTGACCCGGGAATGAATTTGAAACGGGTAAAAGGCACTCTGAAACCGGGTGAAGGTAAAGCCTACATTGCACTGCTTAAGCAAAATCAGGAAGTGCAGGTAAACCTGGATGCTCCAGAAAAAAGTACTTCGTTTTCGGTGTATCCGCCCAAGCCTCCGCCATCCATTTTAGAAGACTCACCCAAACTGCAGTGGGCAGGCAAATTGAATCAGGCGGGCTATTACGAGTTTGTGGTGGTTTCGACTGCGTCGGAGGAAATCGAGTATGAGTTGGAGGTGGTGGCGAATGAGTAGGGGACTGATGGGGGAGAGGAGTAAAGGGGGGATGGGGTAAGGGGGCTTTTGTGGTTCATGGGTTTGACATCATGGGTTCATTGCTTTGTTAAAGGGGGTGGCTACAATTCGGTGAAACGATCGCAGGAGTTGAGTATGAAGTCGGTTCAGCGAGTCTTAGGGGTTTTGGTTGTACTTTACCTGCTGTATCTGGTGAAGTCGGCGTTGGGGATTAATTTGTCCGATCGGTATACTGCCTGGGATTTTTTGAAGTTCCCCATTTGGAATATTTTGCATCACGCTTGAACTGGGTTTGACGATCGCAGATGGTTGCTTTTGAGTGGTTTGTGCTGTTGGGTGACTTAAGACAGAGTTAACACGCTTTTTATTAGCTCAGTCTCCAGAACCCAGTGTCGAAAATCTAAAGTTTAACTGTCAAGCAGGGTTATTCGAGGGAAGTGTTTGAGGGTGCAGTGGGTTTGCGGGAGTAGTAGATCCCGATCGCGATCGCAGCTAGATAGAGCAATGAACCAATCGTATAAACGGTGTTTCCGACAGCTTGGTCATAGGGTAAAAGGCGCAAGTCGAGGAGCAAAAAATGCCAGTCATGCAGCACCCCTTCACCCCCTAATAGGGGCAGACTCCGTTCTTGAGCATCTTTGATATAGATCGAAACATCCCAAAAATTTTCTGCTACCCAGCAAAGGGCAACGGCAGCAGCATATTTTTGATGAGTAAAGAAAAAATAACCGCTGATAATGGCAGGAATCAAGATTTGGTTGAGTGATCCACCCAACATATGGAGAAACTCGCCGAATGGCGAAAAAATTGTGTGTCCAGCTTCGTGAAAGATCAGATTCACGCCATGCAGAAAACCCATGATGGCATTACTACCTTCCAGGAAATTTTCGACCGTATAGGCGGGACTGCCAAACCAGCCATAGAGAGCAAGAATGGCGATGCCTGTCAAGCGAAAAGCGCTGAAGTTGGATTGGAGAAAAGTAAAGCAGGCGATCGGATCGGGTTTTTCAGCCAACCAACGAGGTAGGGTTTGGCGACGGCGGGAAGTCGGATGCGACGATCGAGGTGGTTGCACTCTTGGCTTTCTAGGAGGGATGGTTAAAGGAAAGGCTTCGCTCCAAATGGGGTCGGGTTGTCCGGTCAACCAGGCATAAACTTTGACCGTTTGAATGGGTGCATCCAGTCTTCGTAAGGTTTGCTGAATGCGCTGAATCGTTGGCAGCCGATCGAGTTTGCGAGTGGAGGTGAGCAAAACCTGCAAACTGCCATGTTTGAGTCGAGTCTTGACCTGAAGTCCTTTTGCCGGAAGTACTTGATGGAGCAGAACGGCGATCGCGGCTTCGTCGCCCTGGTGTGCCAGTGCTAATAAATCAGGCTGAGACATCACTGCAACAGGTAAGCGATCGTTGAATTCAGTTGGGCGAGAATAAGTTGAGTAAAAAAGTGGGACAAGCGGATAGAGGGGATTTGTTCAATTAGTTCTTCTTAATTTTAGTCTCGCCGGTCTTTCAAAAGGAAAATTGACATTCTTTGAAAGCTTTACTAAGCAAAGCTTTCAAAGAATGTTGATCCGATTTCTGGAAAATCGCTTCCAGTTTTTAGTAGGTGGGGGAAGCCCTACTTAACGGATGTTAAGGGCTGAATTAGAATGAATTCATGGAACCTGGAATCACATATGGTTCTTGGCGATCGCGAAAAATTAATTCAACTTGAGAACGATGGGATTTTTCGACTCTGAAATTGTTCAGCAAGAAGCCAAACAACTGTTTGAGGACTATCAGTCACTGATTCAGCTTGGCAATGATTATGGAAAATTTGATCGCGAAGGTAAAAAGATTTTCATTGAGCAAATGGAATCGATGATGGATCGCTATCGAATTTTTATGAAGCGATTTGAACTATCAGAAGATTTTATGGCGCAAATGACGGTAGAGCAGCTCAAAACCCAATTAGGTCAATTTGGCATTACGCCTCAGCAGATGTTTGATCAAATGAACTTAACGCTACAACGGATGAAATCTGAGCTTGAAAAGCAGGTGTAGTTTGGAATTAGTTTTGGTTGGCTAGGTTTCTAGGGTCGATTGAAGTCTGAAGCTGGCTTGAAGGTTTCCACTGGTTCATCTTGCAAGGCTCTGAGCATAAAGTCTCGCCAAATCGGAGCTACAAACCCGCCTCCTGTTGCCCCATGTCCTAAGGGACGATAATCATCATTGCCCACCCAGACCGCAGCAGCCAATTGAGGCACATATCCAACAAACCAAATATCCCGTTCTGAAGAGGTGGTGCCTGTCTTTCCGGCAGCCGGACGACCAATTTGAGCTGCGGTGGCGGTGCCTCTTTCAACCACCCCTTGAAGGACGCTATTGAGCGAGGCAACTGCCCAGGGATCGAGGACAGGCTGGGGTTTGGGTGTGTTGTCTAGCAAAACATTGCCGCTATTATCAGTGACCTGCACGATGAAAGTGGTTTCGGAGTACCAACCATTGCTGGCAAAGGTGGCATAAGCGCCTGCCATTTCTAACGGAGTTAAGTCAACTGCGCCCAGCGGGAGCGAAACAACTGGATCGATCGGACTTTTGATACCAATCGATCGGCAGGTCTCAATCACCTTATTTAACCCTACATCTTGCCCAATCTTCACTGCCGGGACGTTGCGCGACAATTCCAAAGCCCGACGAATGGGAATGGGACCATAGAAAGAACCATCATAATTCTGAGGAGAATAATATTCGTAACCATCCGGATAGCTAACCGGACTGTCGTTAATGATGGATTCTGGACTATATTTCCCGGATGCAAAGGCGGTGTAATAAACAAACGGCTTGAATGCCGAACCAGGTTGACGCAGGGACTGAATCGCCCGATTGTACTGACTCTTGCGATAGTCTACGCCGCCTACCATGGCTTTCACAAAGTGGGTTCGGGGATCAACTGCTACTAATGCCATTTGATCAGCATACAGACCCCGATATTGTAGTGATGCGTGCCCTTGCTGAACGACTTCCTCTGCAATCCGCTGAAGCTTAAAATCAACTGTTGTTTGAACACGCATTCCACCTTTCAAGATGGCATCTTTGCCAAAGCGTCGAGTCAGTTCTTGAATGGCCGCTTCAGTGACATAGGGCATCTGGCTGGAGCGGAAGGAGGTGATTTGACCCAGCTTGATTTTTTGTTTTTTAGCAGTTTCTTCTTCTTGAGGTGTAATCCATTTCAGCTCTTTCATGCGGTTCAACACGTCCAATTGTCGCCGCTTGGCTGCTTTGTAGTCTACGAAAGGACTGAGACTTTCTGGGGCTTGGATCAGACCTGCCATCATGGCGGCTTCTGCCAGCGTCAAATTGGCAGCAGATTTGCCAAAATAGCTTTCGGCTGCTGTTTCAGCGCCGTAGGTGTTGTGCCCCCAATACACCTGGTTCAAATACATTTCCAGGATTTGGTCTTTCTTAAAAATTTGCTCTAATCGGAGTGCCAGAACGCTTTCAGCAATTTTGCGGCTAATGGCACGTTTGGGAGTGAGAAAGAGGTTTTTGACCAACTGCATGGTCACTGTAGAACCCCCTTCTACGGTACCTCCACTTTTCCAGTTGGCGACAAAGGCGCGGACGATCGCCCCTGGATTGACGCCCTGATGTTGATAAAAATAGCTATCCTCGATCGCTAATACAGCTCGTTTCAGATCGGGATCAATTTTATCGAGCGGCACCACTTCTCGATTTGCCTCGCCGTGCAGGCTGGCGAGCAATTTGCCATTGACATCGTAAATATGGGTGGTTTCTGAAGGGACATAGTTTCTTAGAACCCGGACATCTGGCAAATTGCGAAAGCTAATTGCCAGACCGACTAACCCACCTGCAATTACGGAACTACCCAGCATCGTTAAGCCGAGCAATGTTCCACCCGTCACTTTACCAACCGTCTGAATGAATTGGAGGACGGGGGCAGATCCCTGAGTTGGCTTGCGCCTGAGTGTATTAGAAGACACGGCAGCTTCCTTATTTAAAAAAGAAGAGGGTGGAACTTGGGCAGGACGGTTTTTTTTGGGAGAATGCCTGTTACTCACGTTCTGATAGCTTTGCAATTATAGTTGCCGATTTTGCCGGAGCATCTAAATTTAACGGATTCTGAAATTGCAGTTAAGTCTAGTGCTTCTGGGTGTCTATTTTGAAATGGATGAATTTGTTCAAGATAGCACTGCAATTTCAGAAGATGCTGAACCAGGCTATGGTTTTTTAAGTAGACGTTCCCTTTCTGGATAAACTGTCTCTACAAGAAAAATAACTCCTTGGGAAGACTCGTTTTCAGATAGGCTCTCAGTATGCAAGATTTTTCAAGGTATGCAAGATTTTTCATGGTTAAAGCGCGGGATCAGTGAGATTTTTCCTGATCAGCCAGAATCGAATGATGCCAATGAATCGTTGGTGCAGCGATTAATTCAAAGCGATCGTCCGCTTCGAGTCAAGTATGGCATTGATCCCACGGGAACAGAGGTGCACCTGGGACACAGCATTCCCATGCGGAAGCTGCGGAAGTTTCAGGATGCCGGACATACAGCGGTGTTGATTATTGGTGATTTTACTGCCCGCATTGGTGATCCCACAGGTAAGTCAGAAGTACGCCGGCAACTGACTGAGGCAGAAGTGGCTGCGAATGCTCAAACTTATCTCGATCAGATGCGTCCCATTCTGGACTTTGAAACCCCCGATCGGTTAGAAATTCGTTACAACTCAGAATGGCTATCAACGCTGGATCTGTCAAAGATTTTGACGTTGTTAGCAACTACCACAGTGGGGCAAATGCTGGCAAAAGAGGGGTTTTCTGAACGCTACGAGAAAGGAAATCCCATCTATTTGCATGAATTTCTCTATCCGCTGATGCAAGGATATGATTCGGTGGCAATTGAGGCAGATGTAGAGTTGGGCGGAACGGATCAAAAATTTAACATTGCGATCGGGCGTGATCTGCAGCGGCATTTTGGGCTACGTCCCCAGTTTGGCTTGTTGATGCCGATTTTGTTGGGAACGGATGGCGTACAGAAAATGTCGAAATCGTTGGGCAACTACATCGCTCTCTCAGAAGATCCCCTGACTCAATACTCCAAACTGGAGAAAATTCCTGATGTCTCATTGCCGCAATATTTTGAATTGCTGACCGACTTGAGCCTGGAGCAATTGCCTGACAATCCGCGCGATCGGCAAAAATTGCTGGCACTTACCGTTGTCACCCAATATCACGGTGCCGAAGCTGCAAAACAAGCCCAGAAAGCGGCGCTGGCGCTAGTGCATGGAGGTGAGACGCAGGATAGTGTTGTACCAGAATTCTCTCTAGCGTCTGTTCAATTTCCTGCTAAGCTCTTTTTCTTGCTCAGCGCCAGCGGATTGTGTAAGACCAGTTCTGATGCTCGCCGTCAAATTCAAGGTGGCGGTGTGCGCATGCAGGGCGATCGGGTTGAGCAGGTAGACCTCAGCTTCGACACTGCCGATGCCCTCTATGGCAAAGTGCTACAGGTAGGTAAGAGCAAATTTGTGCGTTTGATTCCCTAGTACATTCTTCGAGTCCATCTGAATAAAGTCTTGTGTTGTTAACTCCACCCATTGCTCATGTTACTTTCCGATCGCATTATTGTCCCGCTTGATGTTCCCAGTGCTGAAGCTGCGATCTTACTGGTTGAACAGTTGCCCCAGGTTACTTTTTGGAAAGTGGGATTGGAACTCTTTGTCAGTGCCGGACCACCCATTTTGCAGATGCTCAGGGTACGTCAGAAGCGTATCTTCCTCGATTTGAAGCTGCACGATATTCCCAATACTGTGGCGGGTGCCTGCCGGGTAGTGGCAGGGTATGGGGTTGATTTGGTTACCATTCACGCCACTGCCGGACGCATTGCTTTGCAGGCTGCCCAAGCAGCGATTCAGGAGGGCGCAGAGACACAGGGATTGGCAGCACCTCGGCTCATTGCCATTACGGTGTTGACCAGTCTTTCGGCACGATCGCTGGCATTTGAGCTAAAAATTCCTTTAGAACTCCCTGAATATGCCCTACAAATGGCATTACTGGCACAAGAAAGCGGACTGGGCGGAGCGGTGTGTTCTCCTCAAGAAGTGGACTCGCTGCGATCGCTGTTGGGAAAAGATTTTGTGCTGGTGTGTCCTGGTGTTCGCCCTACTTGGGCAAGTGCGGGTGACCAGAGCCGCACTCTGACCCCCAGGGCTGCTATCCAAGCGGGAGCCGACTATTTGGTGATTGGTCGTCCCATTACCGCTGCACCCGATCCAGTAGCGGCATTTGCCCGAATTTGTGATGAACTTGCTACCGTTGTTTGAAGCCATGCACCCAAACAGGCTGTTTAGAAGCGTCAAAATTCACCTGAGCGGCATGTTATTGGGCATGAGTGTGATGCTGCTTGCCAGCCCTAGTCGGGCAGACCTTGCGCCTCGCCCCAGTTGTCCAACCGAGTTTGAGCCACTGGTGAGTCGTCTCTTACGTGATCTGCCGGCTTATACCAACCGCATTACGACTCGTTTGCGTCCTGCCAATTCGGATACGCACAGCTACGTCATTCTGACGAGTCGTCCAGAATTGGAACCTTTGCCGCTGGCTCCTGCTCAGATCACCAGTCCCACATCCCCCCCAGACGATCCGCACCAGCTTTTTATGACTACGCTGGAACGACGCTACCACGATCGGCAAGTGCTGCAAATCCAGGAATATCATTGGATTTTCCTAACGCGATCATCCAGCGGTTGGCATTTGGCGCTGATGTTCTCCCGCACTGGTAGCTATCCGCCTGGAGAACCAATCACCCCCCCTAGAGACAGTAGTCAGGGAGCGATTGCGCAAGCCATTCGCACCTGGCTGGTGGACTGTAGAGACAGAGGGTAGAAGCGTAGAGGGTTGGCAGAGACAAGGAAAGTAGGAATATCGAAGTCTTTGCACCGCTTTACATCTCGACGTCTACCTTGCCTTCACTTTCCGCCAGAAAATGCAATTCCTTGAATAAAATAGCGATTGAAAAAGGCATATATTGCCAGGGCAGGTAAAGTAAAAATCATCGAAGCTGCCATAATGTAATTCCAATAGCTGATGTATTGCCCTTTAAATGCATTGAGACCCAAAGGTAGCGTAAACATTTCCGGATCAGACATCACCACTAACGGCATCAAAAACTCATTCCAGGAACCCATAAAAATAAAGATGGTCTGAGCTGCTAGAGCCGGTTTTGCTAGAGGTAAAACAATTTTGAAAAAGGTTTCTAAGCGGCTTAAACCATCTAATGCAGCCGCTTCTTCTAGCTCTTTAGGGAAGTTAATAAAAAACTGTCGCATCATAAAAATAAAAGTAGCATTGACCAGACTGGGAACAATCAGTCCAGCATAAGAGTTGAGCCATCCTAAAGATTTAAGAATCAAGAATTTCGGCAGTAAAGTGATTTGCCCCGGGACAACTAATACTGCCACGATGAGAAAGAACCAAAATTGGTTGCCTGGAAACCGAATTCTGGCAAGGGCATAGCCTGCCATCGAGTTAAATAGCAGATTGAATAGAGTGACCCCGATCGCTACAACCGCGCTATTGAAGAACCAGCGCATAAACAAAGGTTCTTGAGTAAAAATATATTGATAATTAGCAAAAGTAAATTGCTGCGGAATGAAATGAATGCTTCCGGACGCAATTTCTGCTAAAGGCTTGAAGGAAGCAGATAGTGCCCAAAGAAAAGGAATAACGGTGACTCCTGAATACAGAATCAGTAATCCATATAAAAAAGTATTTGACTGACTATTTTTGGTCATTTGAATTGAGTCCTAGTGAACCTGTTCTTCACGGAAAAATGTTCGCTGGAGTAAGGTTACCGTCATAATGACCACGGCTAACATGAGCGTGAGTGCGAGTGCATAGCCCATATCCAGGTTGCTAAAAGCATAGTTATAAATGAGTAAGACTAAAGTTAGTGTGGAGTTATTAGGACCCCCTGATCCCCCTGAAAAAATATAAGACTGATCAAACAATTGAAAAGTGCCAATGATACCCATCACAATTACGAAAAAAGTGACTGGACTTAATGAGGGTAAAGTGATATAAAAAAACTGTTCCCAGCGATTGGCACCATCGATTTGAGCGGCCTCGTAAAGTGAGGCGGGAATTTCTTGTAAGGCTGCTAAGTAGATCACCATGAAAAAAGGTGCCGTAGACCAGATATTCATCAGCATGATGCCTTTTAGGGCAATCGCTGGATCTCCCAGCCAATTATAGGTAGGCAGGTTGAAAAAGGACAGAATATGGTTGAGCAAGCCATCGGAGTTATAAATCCACATAAAAATCAATGTGAGGACAGCGGAGGAAGTCACCGTTGGCATAAAAAAGATAATTCGAAAGCCTTTTTTCCCTCTAATGTTGGTGTTGAGAATCAGGGCTAAACCGAGTGCAAGAATGGTTTGGATAGGTACTACGATCGCGACATACTCTGCGGTATTTTTGAGCGCAATCCAAACTCGTTCATCTGCTATCATTCGGAGAAGATTTTTGATCCCAGTAAACTGATAACGCACTTCTCCGAGTAACTGTACTTTACAAAATGCCAGGATTAGAGCAGAGAGGATAGGTAGGACTAGGAATACGCTCAGAATAAATAGAGCAGGAAGCATAAAAAAGTATCCGGAGAGGGCTTCTTGCGATCGCTGTCTTTGCCAGATTCTGGGCATGGCGAGCTAATCCGTTACTTTAATTGGACAAATAAATTTCTTGATTGGCAGTTTCCTGCGCTTTTTTCATGGCAGTTTCTAAAGATTGTTCTCCAAATAAAGCGCTGAGAAATTGGTTGTTAAAATGAGCTGAAATGGTAGGCAAATATTCACCAGCTTGCCAAATGGTGGCATAGTGAGCACCCTTCACAAAAGCTGCGTAGATGGGATGGTTTTCGTATCCCAATTCAGCTAAAACCGATTTGCGAGCTGGTAAGGTCAATCCCTGGGTTGCAATGGCTTTCATCCCGTCTGTCCCAGTCAGATAAGCAATCAGTTTCCAGGCTGCTGCTTTATGTTGGCATTGGCGATTCATTACATAAGCCACTGTGTATGCCATCGTGCCTTTTTTCTCCCCGATTGTGGGGACTTCAGCTGTGGCAAACTCAATTTCGGGAAAGGTTTCTTTTAAGTAAGGAATGGACCAGGGGCCTTCAATCACCATTGCCGCTTTTTCTTGCCCCAACATTTCGCTCCCCCAGGTAGCACCCACATCGGAAGCTTGAGCTGCCGTTCGATCGCGACGGTATTGATCGACCACTGCTTGGAGTCCCTTTAAGCCTGCGGGATTGGCAAATGCCGCACACCCCTGCGTATTTATTAATTGACCACCAAAGGCACGAATCATAAAGGTTTGTCGGGCTAATTCAGGCGCAAAACCTAACCCATACTGATCGATTTTGCCGTCTTGATTTCGATCGCGAGTCAGCTTTTGTGAAACCGTTTGTAGGGCTTGCCAAGTTTGAGGGGGTGGCTCAATGCCTGCGGTTGCAAATGCTTTTTTGTTATAGAAGAGTGCTAGGGTCGAAAAGTCTTTGGGCAGACCATAGAGCTGATTGTGATATTGAAATGCCTGTAAGAGTGCAGAGTTAAAGTCTGCCAGATTAAAGTCAGGAGTAATATAGGCATCTAACGGTTCTAGAACCCGATACTTCATTAATAAAGGGGCTTCTAGTGCGTCTAAATAAAAGACATCTGGAGCTACTTCGCCAATTAGACGGGTTTTAATTACGTCCATATATTGGCTATTAATTACTTCATATTTGACTCGAATTTCAGGATACTTTTGCTCAAAACGGTCGAGTGCTGCGGCTAAAATTTTGCTTTCGTTGGGATTGCTTTGCCAGCCACTCAAAGTAATTGTAGTAATTGCTGAATTTTGGCTTAAATGAGTGCGATCGCGATACTCATTGTCTGCACCAAAATGACAGCCTGAGATCGATAGAAGGAGCAGAAAAGCCATCCCGAAGTGGGATAATTTTTGCAGGAACGAACGATGCATGGATTTGCAAACGGTACCTTTAAAAATTATGCCTAATCTTTTCTGAGAAAATGTTTAAGAAATAATACGCTCATTAATGCTCTTGCCTTTTTAGATTGCGATCGCTTGAAGCTGGATCAATGGCTTTAAGGGGGCGCCACTTCAGAATCTGGAGGTTCGGGATCAGTGTCTCTGGGTGTAGTTACTTCCAGAGAAAAGCTCTGGGGATCGGGTTCTCTGGCTTTTGTTGCTTCTAAATCCCATTGATTGTCCGCTGCCACGACAGGTTCCCGAGGCAGTTCACGTGGTTCGGTCGAAAAGCCTGCTGGAGAGGACCCAAAAGTATGGGGCCAAGGGCGGGTCGAAGTAACTGGGTCGGCAATACCGATTGCGTCTGCCTCTAAATCTGCCAGATTTAGAGGCAGTGAGGAGAAATCAACCAGATTTTCGAGCGTTTTCAAAACTTCACTTGCAGATTGGTATCGCTGTTTGAAGTCGTAGCGCACCATCTTGCTGAGGATGGCAATGAGACCGTGACTTGCCTTAACACGGTGTTTCCAAAGGATTTCGCCGGTTTTAGGATTTTCTTGGAACTGACCGGGTTGGCAACCCGAAAGCGCCTGGATGACAGTCATGCCAACTGCATAGAGATCACTGTTAAAGCGGGGTGATCCCATGCACTGTTCTGGAGGCATAAACCCACGAGTGCCAATTCCAACAGTCATATTGCTGGGTTCTTCGCCCTCAGCGATTTGAGTGTGTAATTCTTTAACTGCACCAAAGTCAATTAAGACTAATTTGTTATCCGATCGCCTCCGGATGATATTGCTCGGTTTAATGTCCCGGTGAATGACGCCTTGTTGATGGACATAGACTAAAATTTGTAACAATTCTCTCAGCATGACCAGAATGATCTTTTCAGGCAATTGCTTGCCCAGTGTCATCTCTTGGCTGAGGGGAGACCCATCAATATATTCTTGAATTAAATAAAACTCTTCATCTTCCTCGAAATAGGCAAGGAGTTGAGGAATTTGGCTGTGACTGCCCAATTTCTCCAGCGCCTCTGCTTCTTTGATAAACAGCCGTCGCGCCAGCCGAATAATCTTAGGATTGTTGCTGGTGGGTCTGAGGCGCTTGACGACGCAAATTGGGTTGCCAGGACGCTGAGTATCTTCAGCAAGATAGGTCTCGCCAAATCCACCGGCGCTAAGAACTTCAATAACTTTGTAACGAGCACCTAACTTGCGTCCAACAATTTCATCTTGATGGGCAGGCAGTAAATCTTGCAAATCATCTTGTTGGCTGAGAATTTCTTGCACGATCGGGGCGGCAGCATAACTTTTTAAGGTGTCGCGAAGTTTGAGCTTTTTCAGATAGTCGCTGGTCGTGCCGATCAACAGGTAACCGAATCCAGTGAGTACGATCGCCGTAATAGGTGTGGCAATTGGCAAAAGTAGATTGCCGAGGTAGAAGGTGAGATACCCTGCGACGCCCCAACTGCTTGCCAGGGCGATCGCCCAAATCAACCGCCCGGAGGCAATGCGTCTTCTGGCTTGCAAAAAAGCAGCCCCAGCCACCCCCCCACCGACGAAAAGGGCTTGCATAGCTGAGTTGGGTAAGGCGTCGCGAATCGCTCGTCCTGACAACAAAGTGGCGATCGCATTGGCATGAAGCTCCACGCCAGGCATCTTGCCGAAAGGGGTATTTTGAAAATCTTGGAGAGAGATGGCAGTGGGACCAATCAACACAATCTTGCCGGCAAAATATTTGCCTTTTTCCAGATACGTGTTCCAATTCTCATTGTCCAACACGTCTCGAAAGGGGACCTGATCAAAGGTTCCGGCGGGTCCGTAGTAATTAATTTGATTGCCTCGATTGACTGGCAAGTTGAGTTTGGGTTGGCTACGTTGGGCTGCCTGAAGGGTCGCTTCTGCCAGGGATGGGGTTTGTTTTTGCCACTGAGAGACGACTTCTGACAAATCGGGTTGTGTCTGTGTCAGCTGGTTAAGATATTCACTTCCCAACTGATAAATTGTGCCATTCACCTCGGGTTTAAAATTGACTGACCCAATCGACTGGGAAGGCTTACTCAGTTCAGGAAGGGGGGCAACAAATTGGGTAACCCCTCCCTGGCGAATGTCACCATCTTCATAAACTCCTGCCAGGGTGACGCGATCGGCATAGCGCTTTAGGATTTGTTGCAAGACGCGATCGTCGGCTGCACCGTAGCTACTGGCATCGGCAAGAATCACATCGACAGTCACAGTCCGCGCCCCAGCGGTCATTAGGCGATCGATGACCGCTGCGTACGTGGCGCGTTCTAGGGGCCATTTGAGTGATTGTGAGTCAGTTTTCGAGTTCCCGTTCAGTCCGGCTGAGTCACTTTTAGCGGGGGAATATTCATCCAGTTTAGAGAGTGAATATTCATCCAGTTTGAGAATGACAATTTCAGCCGGAGGAGCAATGGTGCCACGCACTGTAAAAAAGAGCGTTTGGGTTTGGCGTTCCATTTTTTGCACCACAGCTGGTTGGGTAAAAACCGAGATTGCTGCAGTGAGGGTGCAAACGCCTGCAAGTCCGTGCCCCAGATGATTGAGCCGCAAGCGTTTTAACCAGGTCTGGGCAATGGTTTGATAATCGCTGAACTGGTGTCTGGCTGCGGGAACATTGCTTACCGTAGAAGAGGACGAAGAGTGTTTATCCATTGCCAACCCCAACTCCAGGGTTATAAAAAAGGCTCAGAAAAAGGCTCAGATCGGGGTAGGGCAGAATGGCAACCTGATTGGGATTCACAATAATTCTGTGGATGCAACCCATTCTAGATGGCAAGTCTGGCTTGGTGCCAACTGGATTGTTGGCTCAATTTCAGAAAAAAGATGACTGGACTGACAGGCTTTGCTCTAAACGCTTCGCTCTTAATTCATTCTCATCCACAGATAACCCTTGTTTTGAGGAATAGGGTCGTTCTGAATGTCCCATCTTTACAAACACCCTTTAACATTGAGGGCATGATGGATTGGCAAAGCGTTCAAATTCAACGTTCGTTTTTCCAAGAACTCTCTACACTGGAAATTTCAGTGAGTTACAGTGAGATGACTTGCTGCAAGCTAGGATGGACTGACTTGCAATTGCCCGACCCGTCCTGGAAATATCTCTAGAATGCTTCTAAAAAGGTGCCTACGATTGTTACCACAAATCTACTCATTGTTAGAATCAAGTATCTGAATTAACCTTCCATCATAAATTTTCCTTACGAATTTCTAGGTCTAAGTTTCTATGCAATACTCCAGAAACCGTCTATCAATCTTTGTGGACGGGAATAATATGTTCTACGCCCAACAAAAGAATGGCTGGTTTTTTGACCCCAAGCGGGTTTTGGAATATTTCACCCACGAAACCCCTGATACATTGCTAGTCAATGCATTTTGGTACACGGGTTTGAAAGATCCTCAGGATCAACGCGGGTTTCGAGATGCGTTGATCAGTTTGGGATATACCGTGCGAACTAAAATTCTGAAAGAATATTACGACGATAATTCGGGTCGCTATTCTCAAAAAGCTAACCTAGATATTGAAATCGTTGTAGACATGTTTAACACTGTCAATCAATACGATCGCGTCATTCTTTTTAGTGGCGATGGCGATTTTGAACGGGCAATTGAACTTCTGCGTTCTAAAGACACTCATATTACAGTGGTTTCGACGGAAGGCATGATTGCCAGAGAACTACGCAATGTCACCGATCGATACATTGATTTAAATGATATTCGCGATTATATTGAAAAATCTGATTATTAGATTTGATTTTATTTCAATATCGGGTATTTAGGGCGAAACGATCATTCAAAAAAATTAGTAGTCAGGAGTGAGAGCAACACTGACTCCTGGCTTTTTGTGCTCTTCAATGAGTGGTCGAGGAGTGGGACTTTTCCAGAATCCCCTGAAACTTGCTGAAAATCACCCTACTGCATCTATCGTCAGCCTAAAATGGTTGATATTGTCTTGTTGTCCCTTCGTTTAGACCTTTATCCTAGATATTTGTTGTGCCATGAAGACGCAATCTCAGCCTGACCGCATCATTATTTTCGATACCACGCTTCGAGATGGGGAACAATGCCCCGGTGCAACTCTGAATGTGGATGAAAAACTGACGATCGCGCGTCAACTGGCACGACTAGGCGTTGATGTAATCGAAGCAGGGTTTGCGTTTGCCAGTCCGGGAGATTTTGAAGCTGTTGAAAAAATTTCGGCGGCCGTGGGAACCGAAAATGGACCCGTGATTTGCAGTTTGGCGCGTGCGATTAAAGCTGATATTGAGGCGGCGGCTAGAGCGCTGAAACCTGCTGCTAAGGGTAGAATTCATACCTTCATTTCAACTTCTGATATTCACTTGGAATATCAGTTGAAAAAGACTCGATCGGAAGTGCTGGCGATCGCGGAGGAAATGGTTGCCTATGCCAAGTCCTTTATGGACGACGTAGAATTTTCTCCGATGGATGCAGCACGTTCTGACCCAGAATTTCTCTATCAGGTGTTGGAACGGGCGATCTCAGCCGGAGCCAATACGGTCAACATTCCTGACACGGTTGGCTACATGATGCCGGAGGAGTTTGGCAATCTGATCCGGGGCATCCGTGAAAATGTGCCCAATATCGACCAGGCGATCATTTCGGTGCATGGACACAATGACCTGGGTTTGGCAGTGGCAAATTTCCTGGAAGCAGTGAAAAATGGTGCCCGGCAGTTGGAATGTACGATTAACGGCATTGGTGAACGCGCTGGCAACTCTGCTTTGGAAGAGTTGGTCATGGCGCTACATGTGCGACGGCAATACTTCAATCCCTATCTAGGGCGTTCGATCGATTCGGAAGCGGGGTTGACCAATATTGATACACGCCAGATTTACAAAACTTCGCGGATGGTATCCAACTTGACTGGCATGTTGGTGCAGCCCAATAAGGCGATCGTCGGCTCTAATGCGTTCGCCCATGAGTCGGGTATCCACCAGGATGGAGTGCTGAAAAACAAATTGACCTACGAAATTATGGATGCTCAGTCGATTGGTTTGACTGACAATCAGATTGTGTTGGGCAAGCACTCTGGTCGCAATGCCTTCCGCACCCGGCTGAAAGAGCTGGGGTTTGATTTATCTGAACAAGAATTGAACAAAGCTTTTCTCCGGTTCAAGGAATTGGCAGACAAGAAGAAAGATGTGACTGACTGGGATCTGGAAGCGATCGTCAATGACGAGATTCAGCAAGCTCCCGATCTGTTCCGGTTAGAACGGGTTCAGGTTTCTTGCGGCGACCATGCTTGCCCCACTGCAACGGTGACACTCCTGACGCCAGATGGGCAAGAATTGACTGATGCGGCGATCGGGACAGGTCCAGTAGATGCGGTTTACCAGGCGATTAACCGTCTGGTAAATGTACCGAATCAGTTAATCGAATTTTCGGTGCAATCAGTCACTGCTGGGATCGACGCGATCGGTGAAGTCACGATTCGTCTCCGGTATGACGGACGAATTTTCTCTGGGCATTCTGCTAATACAGATATTATCGTTGCGTCTGCTCAAGCTTATGTGAACGCGCTCAATCGCCTGTATGTCTCCTTGCAGCGACAAGCATCGGATGAAAAAAATTCTGAGATGTCCAACCGCCCCAGTAACGCTTCCATCGTTTCTATGGTCGAAGGTTCGGTGTAGATGACTACCCAGTCGGTGAAGTTGCTGGTATTGTAATCTTCAGCGACTTTTCTTAATAATTCTAGAAGATGCCTTCTGCCCGTGTTTTCTGGTTGCTTTCCAAGAAGCAGCTAATTGATGCTGGCTTGCTGATATTGCTGGCGCTTTTAACGGTTGCGGTGACCGTTCTTTATACCTCTCAGGAACAAAACTTTTACTGGTGGGTGGACTGGTACAACCGCACCGTTCTAATTGCTGACCTGTGGCGGGACTCTCCCCGGACTGCCCTGCTTCAAGTGCAAATCTCCCTTACTTGGGAGCGCAATAGCCTGTTCACCCTGCCCCTCCTACCTTTTTTGTTGACTTTTGGCAATTCCCGTCCAGTTTATGAGACGGGGTTGGTATTGATTTATTTGTTGCCGTTTAGCTTGGCAATGGGGGCGTTGGCAACGCGCCTGATTTTGGCGCCTGCAAGACCGGTATTTTGGTCTACTGCACTGCTGACCTTGTTGGTGCCAGTGACCTGGAGTGCCACCTTGCTGGGCATTCCTGATACAGGTGGTGCGACCTTTTTAGCCCTGGCAGGTTGGGTCTACCTGAAAGAGAAGTCGTTGAAAAGCTGGCGACGTGCGATCGTCATTGGGGCGTTGCTGGCAGCGGCAATTTTGTTACGTCGTCATTTTGTCTATGGCGCGATCGCGGGCTTAACCGCAATGCTGCTATCGGCTATCGTGCCGTTTTGGCAAGCTTCTCGTCATGATCTGCGTCTGGCTCGTCGTCACTTTCTACACCATCTTTTGCAGGTGGGGTTGATTACGCTGACTTGCCTAGTTTTGTTGTTGGTGATTGCTTGGGGCTTTACTACTAAGGCGCTGACCCATAACTATGACGATCTTTACGCTTCCTGGAGTCTGCCCCTGAGCGATATTACCGAACGATATCTGCGCTACTATGGCTGGGCAACTTGGGCGATCGTCTTTGCAGGGTTGGTGGTTGGTACCGTGACCCGGCGGCTTTCGCGATCGGCACTCCTTTTCGTTGTAATTTGGGGCGGTATGGCGCTGGTTGAGTGGCTCATTGTTTTGCGATATGGCAATGTGTTCTACAGCCTGCACATCACCCCCGTAATTGTCTTAGGACTCGCTGCCTTTTTTTGGACAGTTTGGGGGAGTCTTGCTCACAAGCCTCAAAAACTGGCGCTGGGATTGGCGAGCGTTTTTTTGGGATTGAATCTCATTTTTGGGCTCACGCCCCTGGGGCGCTTTACCCCAGCAGTTCCCTGGTTTGCCCTGAGTATGCCGCCCCTGGTCAAGACCGACTATCAGGAAACAGTCCGATTAATTGACTATCTACGGCAACTGGCGCCCGATCAGGAACCCATCTATGTGCTGGGAATTCAGCGACTTCAGTTGACTCCCAGCCTGATTGGCTCTGGTGAACGATATTTGTATGGCAACAGCGGTTCATATTTGAACTTGCTGGCAACACCACAAGTGGATTCACAAGACTTTTACCCTTTGGAACCGCTGTTAAAGTCTCGATATGTTGTAGTTCCAGACCCTTTACCCGTTTATCCTGGTAGTGTCACGAAAGTGCCTGTCGTGGGTGAGTGGCTTTTGCCGCAAGAGCATGATGTGGCGTGGGTCGTGGCAGATGCCTTTAAGCAAAATTGGCAGATTGCCCAAGATTTTCGTCGCTTACCGAGCCAGTTTCATTTTGAAAATGGCACTCAGATCAGCATTTACGAGCGCACTCGCCCGACCCCGTTGCCTGTCGCAGTCAAAACTTTGGCAGCGATGGGGCAGCGCATTGGCACTCGTCCGGGGGGACAACCCGACTGGATTAGCCTCAGTCCCAGTTTTGGTCAAACTTTGGTCAATAACTACAGCGGCACTTCCTATCGATTGGTGAGTTTTCCAAGTCGTGGCGGGGATAATGCAGCAGCATTTCTCTATGTCGGCCGGCTTTCTAAAGAAATGCGGGTGACGGGATTGCTGGATCTCTGGAGTGAGCCTTGTGTAGCGGCTTCAATCCAGTTTCAATTTCTCGATCATCAGGGCAATCCGGTGGGGAGAGCTACAAGGTTGCCAACCCCGACTGGGTTAATCAAGTTCTCACAGGCACTCAAGAGCGATCGCGCTGACTATTTGCTGCTCAAAGTCTTTAGTACTGCCAATACTAATGAAGGCATGAGTTACTGCACGGTGGATATCAATCGCCTTTCTGTCTCAGAACGATCGTCCTAAAGCCCAATCCTTGACTCCCAAAAAACTGCACATCCGCCGACTGTTATGCTACAGAATGGATGATTGCTTTCGTCTCGATTTTACATTCGCCAATCCAATTTCATGCTACAAGACGATATCCTCAAAAAAGAACGCGAGTTTCATGACCAGTGGGCAAGTACGATCGATGTCGATGGCATTCGGGTTGCCGATTATTTTGAAGCCTGTACGGCACCTGAAAATCGCTTCATTCTGAAGCATTTGGGCGATATCCGAGACAAGTATTTGCTGGATTTGGGGTGTGGTGCCGGAGAAAACAGCGTTTATTTTGCTCAGCGGGGGGCACGTTGTGTTGCGTCAGATTATTCTCCTGGTATGGTGGAAGTAGCGCTCAAACTGGCTGAAAGCAATGGGGTGCAGGTGGAAGGGCGAACGATTAATGCGATGGCGATCGACTTTCCCGACAATACCTTCGACATTGTTTATGCGTCTAATCTGCTGCATCACATCCCCGATCCAGAACTGACGTTGCTGGAAATGCATCGCATCCTGAAGCCGGGTGGCAAAGCTTGTTTCTGGGACCCGCTCAAGCACAATCCGGTGATTAATGTCTATCGTCGTATGGCGACTGAAGTGCGTACCGAAGATGAAACACCGTTGGATATCAATCTGGTGCGGATGATTCAGTCCACGTTTGCGACCACGAAGTACGATACGTTTTGGCTGGCAACCCTCTGGATTTTCTTGCAGTTTTACCTGATTGAACGAGTCAACCCCAATGAGGAACGCTACTGGAAAAAAATCATCATTGAGCAAGATCGGCTGAGGGGCGAATATCTGTTTTTAGAGAAGCTGGATACGCTGTTGAAGAAAATCCCCTTCATGAAGCGCTATGCCTGGAATCTCGCTGTAGTGGCGACCAAGTAAGATGACGCAGAAGCAGTGGTTTCAGTTCGGACAGCAAGTGGGTGTCTATGCACTGTTGATGACGATCGCTATTGCCATGCTAATTCCGTTGGTTTGGCTAATCAGCACCTCGTTGAAGTCTCCCACTGAGGATATCTTCCAGTTTCCACCTCACCTGCTGCCCAGCCAGCCGACGATGCAAAATTTTGTCGAAGTCTGGCAAACCAATCCTTTTGGGCGCTATCTGCTCAACAGCACCCTGGTGGCGATGTTGACAGTTTGTCTGAACTTACTGTTTTGTTCGTTGGCGGCTTATCCATTGGCGCGGTTAGATTTTTGGGGACGTGATAGTATCTTCACGGCGGTCGTCGCCACCATTATGATCCCATTTCAGATTGTGATGATTCCGCTATATATCCTCACAGTTCAATTGGGATTGAAAAATAGTTACCTGGGCATTATCTTTCCAGCGATCGCGTCTGCCTTTGGCATCTTTTTGCTGCGACAAGCCTTTCAAGGAGTGCCCAAAGAATTGGAAGAAGCGGCGCGGATAGATGGTTGCTCAGAACTGGGATTGTGGTGGTGTGTAATGCTGCCGTCTGTTCGTCCGGCTCTGGTGACCCTGGCAATCTTCGTGTTCATTGGTTCCTGGAGCGATTTTCTCTGGCCTCTGATTGTGCTGGATGATCCCAACTACTACACATTGCCGCTGGGGGTGGCATCCCTAGCAGGCACCTTTTCTTTGGACTGGCGCTTAATTGCGGCAGGTTCTGTGATTTCGATCGCGCCAATTTTGCTGTTTTTCTTGGTGATGCAACGCTATATTGTGCCGACTGAAACGGGTAGTGGTGTGAAGGGGTAGGGCAATTGTTACAAAGTTGTATCAATTGTGAAGTTGTACGTGTTTTTAGGATGAAAATCGAGTTTTTGTAGGAACACTAAAATATGGGTACTGCTAAGAGGCAAAGTTGGCGCTCCAAGGTTGGCTTTGACACCCAAGCTTTAACAGTTCATCAGAAAATTTGAGAGTCGCGGCATGGGTTGCGGCTCTCAGATTCTCTAAAGGAGAGGATGGTATGGGAATTGCAACCATTAACCCGACGACAGGAGAGACTCTCAAAACCTTTGAACCGCTGACCGATCGCGACATTGAAACTAAGCTTGCGAAGGCAGCTCATGCATTTCAGGCCTATCGGCACACTTCCCTGGCGCAACGATCGATCTGGTTGAAGCAAGCCGCGCAAATTCTGGAGGACGATCGCCAAAAATGGGGCGAACTGATGACGCTAGAAATGGGTAAACCCCTCAAAGCCGCGATCGCCGAAGCCGAAAAATGTGCCCTGGCTTGCCGCTACTATGCCGATCATGCCGCCGAATTATTGGCAGATATGTCCGTGCCAACCGATGCCAGTCAGAGCTTTGTGCGTTACCAGCCGATCGGCACGGTGCTTGCGGTGATGCCCTGGAATTTCCCTTTTTGGCAGGTGTTTCGCTTTATTGCCCCTGCGGTGATGGTCGGTAACATGGGCTTGCTCAAACATGCCTCGAATGTACCCCAATGTGCGATGGCGATCGAAGAGATTATGCTGCGAGCAGGCTTTCCCGAGGGAGTATTTCAAACTCTGTTGATCGGAGCTGATCGCGTTGCGGGGTTGATGGCAGACGATCGCATTAAAGCTGCCACATTAACAGGTAGCGAACCAGCCGGAGCCAGCCTTGCGGCGGCGGCTGGCAAGCAGATCAAAAAAACCGTGCTGGAATTGGGCGGTAGCGATCCGTTTATCGTCCTGCCCAGTGCCGATGGAGAAGTTGCTGCTGCCACTGCTACCGCTGCCCGCATGTTAAACAACGGGCAGTCTTGTATCGCTGCCAAACGCTTCATTGTGCATGAGGCGATCGCCGATGACTTTGAGCAACGCCTAGTCACCAAATTCCAGGCACTCAAGATTGGGGACCCCATGCAGCCCGAAACCGACATTGGACCCCTGGCAACCCCTAGCATTCTGCAAGAGCTGGATCAGCAGGTGCAAGCGTGTATCCAGTCTGGTGCACGGGTGGTCACAGGTGGTAAGCCTTTGGATCGTCCTGGTAACTTTTACCCACCAACTATCCTGGCAGATATTCCCGCTGACGCTGCTGCCAATCAAGAAGAATTCTTTGGTCCGGTTGCCCTGTTGTTTCGGGTTCCCGATCTCGATGCCGCGATCGCCCTTGCCAACAGTACCTCGTTTGGTTTGGGTGCCAGTGCTTGGACGACCATTGCCGCAGAACGCGATCGCTTGATTGAGGAACTGGAAGCTGGCGCAGTTTTCATCAATGGTCTGGTGAAATCCGACCCTCGCCTCCCCTTTGGCGGCATCAAGCGCTCTGGCTACGGACGCGAACTTAGCATCCAGGGATTGCATGAATTCATCAATATTAAAACGGTCTGGGTGAAGTAGAGATTTGGGGTAAAGGGGCATGGGTGAAGGAGTGAAGGGAGAAAACTGAAAATTCAAAACTTCCTTTTTTCTCATTTCCCTAATCTGCTTGGGAAACCTCTGCCAGGTTTTTCCCTTGCTCACTGCTTTCTCCCCATCTTCCTCTTCAACCCTCGATCCCTGCACTTCTTAACCAACCACCAACTATCAACCACCAACCACCAACTACTATGAATACTGCTGAACTGCTCATCCGCTGTCTGGAAAACGAGGGAGTCCGCTATATCTTTGGCTTACCCGGCGAAGAAAACCTGCATGTTTTGGAAGCGTTGCGGGATTCTCCGATTCAATTCATTACAACGCGCCATGAGCAGGGGGCTGCATTTATGGCGGATGTCTATGGACGGTTGACGGGACAGGCAGGTGTGTGTCTGTCAACCCTGGGTCCGGGAGCAACCAACTTGATGACTGGGGTGGCGGATGCCAATCTGGATGGGGCACCGTTAGTGGCGATTACTGGACAGGTCGGCACCGATCGCATGCACATCGAGTCGCATCAATATCTTGATCTGGTGGCAATGTTCGCGCCCGTGACCAAGTGGAATCGGCAAATTGTCCGCCCCAGCAATACGCCGGAAATTGTCCGCCGCGCCTTTAAGGTTGCCCAGACCGAGAAACCGGGTGCGGTACATATTGATTTACCCGAAAACATTGCTGCCATGGCAGCCCCGGGCGAACCGTTGAGTAAGGGCACTCTGGAGAAAACCTATGCGTCTTTTCACAGTATTCAAGCAGCGGCAGAGGCGATCGCTCAGGCAGATAACCCGTTGATTTTGGTGGGCAATGGAGCAATTCGTTCGAATGCTAGTGAAGCGCTGACAGAATTTGCGACGCGCCTTAATATCCCGGTTGCCAACACGTTTATGGGCAAAGGGGTGATTCCTTATAAGCATCCCTTGGCGCTATGGGCGGTGGGGTTGCAACAGCGAGATTTCATTAGTTGTGGCTTCGATCGCACCGATCTGGTGATTGCCATCGGCTATGACCTGATTGAATACTCACCCAAAAAATGGAATCCCGATGGCAAGGTTCCGATCATCCATATCCACACCAATCATGCGGAAATTGATAGTAGTTATGTGCCGCTAGCAGAAGTGGTTGGGGATATCTCGGATTCCCTGCGAGAAATTTTAGAGCGTACCGATCGCTCCGGCAAGCCCGAATCGCACATTCTGGAACTGCGGACGGAAATTCGGGCTGACTATGCCCAATATGCCAATGATGAGAGTTTCCCGATTAAGCCGCAAAAAATTATCTACGATTTGCGGCGGGTGATGGGCGAAGATGACATCGTCATTTCTGATGTGGGTGCCCACAAGATGTGGATGGCGCGGCATTACCATTGCGATCGTCCTAACACCTGTCTAATTTCCAATGGGTTTGCGGCAATGGGGATTGCGATTCCGGGGGCGATCGCGGCAAAGTTGGTGCATCCCGATCGGCGCATCGTAGCAGTCACAGGCGATGGCGGCTTCATGATGAATTGCCAGGAGTTGGAAACGGCACTGCGAGTTGGCACCCCCTTTGTCACGCTGATCTTTAATGATGGCGGCTATGGCTTGATTGAGTGGAAACAACACAACCACTTTGGGCACTCGGCGTTTATCAAGTTTGGTAATCCCGATTTTGTCAAGTTCGCTGAAAGTATGGGCTTGAAGGGCTATCGGGTCGAGTCTGCCTATGACCTAATTCCCACGCTGAAGGAAGCGCTGGAGCAGGATGTACCCGCCGTGATCGACTGTCCGGTAGACTACAGCGAAAATCTCCGCTTCACCAAACGCGCAGGCGACCTCAGTTGTGCCATCTGAACTCAGGTACTCGTCAATAGTAGAGTTCTGTTTTTCCAACCGTCTGTGTCATGGTTGGGTTTTCAAGGGCTTGTGTGATGATTTAGCATCCCCTTCCCGGCGAGATTGGCTGGGGCAAAGTTCTCCGGCAATATTGCTGGGCAGACGAGAGCGCTAGTTCTCGCTGAGCTGGTTGGGGCGGGGTGACAAATCCGTTGGGTGTGCCAGAATAGCGTCATGAAAAAATAAACAGACCCGATCGCTTTGCCCACCCATGCCCCAGTCCCGCGACTTTAGCCGCCAAGACCTCCGGAATCGATCGTTTAAAAACCAAAACCTGGCAGGCGCAGACTTTAGCCACTCCGATCTGCGCGGCTGCAACTTTCGCGGTGCCCACTTGCAGGGTGCGACTTTTCAGCGCGCCAAAATGGGACAGAGCCGCAGACAAGTACTCAAGCTGGTCGCTGTCGCTGGCGCTGGCGCTGTCGCTGTCGCTGTCGCTGTCGCTGTCGCTGTCGCTGTCGCTTTCGCTGTCGCTTTCGCTGTCGCTGTCGCTGTCGCTTTCGCTGTCGCTGTCGCTGTCGCTGTCGCTGTCGCTTTCGCTGTCGCTGTCGCTGTCGCTGTCACTGTCGCTGTCGCTGTCGCTGTCGCTGTCGCTGTCCGTGCAATCTCTGCCTTCGGCAGAGGCGCTTGGTTAGAAGGACTTATCTATAGTATCACTGCAATTGCCTGTTTAGGCGTCGTATATTTTAGTTTTTTAGGTTTAGTAGAAATGATTAAAAATGAAACTGGCAATGACTTTCAAGATGCCGATTTAACTCATACAGACTTCAGTCATACTTTGATTCACAATGCAGATTTTTCCAAGGCAAAGATTGATTTTGTAAACTGGACAAAAGCCACCTTTTCTCGCTGCAAATTTCCACTCGAATTTGCAGACGATCGAGTCCAAAGCCTTTGCACTAGCCGAGACGGTCGTGATCAAAAGTATCATCATGTCACTCTCAAAAGCCTGAATTTGCAAGGAGTTTTGTTGTCCAACGCGACCCTGACCAATGCCAATCTCAATCGAGCCAATCTGCGCCATGCCCACCTAGACCGAGCCAATTTGAGCCAGGTTCAAGCATTAGGAACGGACTTTTCCGATGCGATCTTAACCGGAGCTTGCATTCAAAATTGGGGCATTAATCCCGATACCCAATTCACCAATGTTCGGTGCGATTATATTTATTTAGACTTAGAAAAACAAGAACGCCAACCTGCCAGCGGCACCTTTCAACCCGGCGATTTTGAACAGCTCGTCCATCGCTTTGCCAAAACCCTGGATTTTCTGTTTCGCCATGGCATTGACCCCCAGGCATTTGAAGTTGCATTGCACAATTTAGAACAGCAATATGGGGCAATTGCGATTGAAAGCATCATCAATCTGGATGGCAAAACCCAGTTGGTGCGAACCCAGCCAGAAAATCCCCAGGCAGACAAAGCCGCCATGCACAGCGCTTTCATGCAGGACTACCAAACGTTAGAAAAGCAACTGGCAGAAGCCAGAGCACAAAATCAACAGCTTCAGCAGGCGGTTTCCTATAGAGACGGTCAAATTAGTGTTTATCACCAAGAGAATCAACAAAAGTTCAGTTTATTAGAACGATTTGGTTTGAGACCCAGTGTTCAGTACTTTAGAGGTTCTATGAATAATGAAGGCGACAAGATTCAAATTGGCAATGTCGGCGGTGATGTCAGTGGCATTGCGGGCGGCGATATCAGTGGTGTGGCTGGCAAAGACCAGCAAGGCGTTGCCGGAGGCGACATCAGCGGCACCCTGACCCTGACCCTGGGGCAACTGCAAGCCTCCTCCGACCCCAAAGCGTTGGAAATGGCGGAGTTGCTGACCCAACTCAAAACTGCGATCGAAACTGCCGATGCGGGGCTGACTGCCAAAGACAAAGAGAAAGCCTTGAAGCATGTGGATGCCCTTGCCAAGCTGGGCAAGGAGCGACAAGATCCAGATTTGCTGGAGAAGGCGGGAGATGCGCTGGATGCACTGCCCACTATTTTGCAGCGAGGGGCAGGGCTGGTGGAGTTTGCGGAAAAACACCTGCCGACGATTACCGCTGGGGTCAAAGCGATTTTGCAGTTTTGGGGAATTCCGGTTTAAGCCGTCGGTGGATGGGCATGGGCGATCGCCCTTTGTCCATCCTACGGTTCGATTGGCGGCATTGCAGTGATTAACGCTCCTTCTGGGCAACTTGCCGTACTTTCTCAACTTCCAGTTGCAGCGCTTCGGCGATCTGCTCGACACTCAACCCCAATTTCAAAAGACTGGGAATGGTTTCTAGTTTGCCTTCTAGTTTGCCTTCTAGTTTGCCTTCTAGTTTGCCTTCTAGTTTGCCTTCTAGCTTGCCTTCTAGCTTGCCTTCTTCCTTGGCTTCTTGATAAACCTTCGATCTCTTTAAGTCACTTAGCTCAAACATGGCTTCAATCTCCTGGCGGCTCAAGTGGGTCAACTTGTAAACCAGTATTCTCTCAATCAATTCTAGAGCTTTCTGCCGAAAAGCTGCATCTGGCTCTTGCTGAGTGCGTTGTAGCAGTTGACGCGTTTTTTCAACGGTGCTCTTTTCGGGGGCAATGACCAATTGGGTAACTGCCAAGCTGAGAGACGTATCTACCGCCGTTGCCAGTTCATCCAAATAGACAAACTTTACCTGCTGGCTCATCAGCAATCCTCGATATTGCATTGGGATTTCGGGCGCGAGGTTTTGACTGGCGAAGATGGCAACGGCGCACCAGTCGTGGATGGGTTTGTATTGCCCCAAATAGAGAAAGACCTCGGTGAACAAACGCCAGTAGAAATCAGTTTTTGGCTGAAATTGGACTTCGGCAAAGTAGATGGTCTGGGCGGTGGGAGCTTTGGGCAAGAAGACTCCATCAAATCGAAAGGCGAGTTCTTTGATTTCTCTCGATGAGAACTCGTAGATCTGGGCGGTGTCGGGAGATTGACCCAGGAGTTCAAACAAAAGACTGGGAAAAGTCTGAAAGAGTTGATAGAAAATGGTGTCAGTTCTCAAGCGGTTAGATGGATGCGTCGATCGATGAATTCGTCAATTTTGCTTGCTTCATTCTCTCATACGGCTTCCTATGACCCTTACTCCGATCGTACCTACCGCTCTCATTCAGCATCGACAACATTTTCCCACCCTGATCCACAAAGCCTATTTTAACTATGGCGGGCAGGGCACCATGCCCAAAGCGGCGCTGGAAGCAATTTACCAGGCGCACGAATATCTTCAATCGGTGGGACCGTTTTCAGGGGAAGTGAATGGTTGGTTGAATCGGGAAGAAGCTCGAACCCGACAGACGATCGCCCAGACTCTGGGGGCAACTGCCGACACCATCACCCTGACGGAAAATGTCACGATGGGGTGCAACATCGCCTTGTGGGGATTAGATTGGCAAGCCGGAGACCACCTGTTGCTCTCAGATTGTGAGCATCAAGGTGTGATTGCAGCGGTGCAAGAACTCCAACATCGCTTTGGCATTGAGGTCTCTACCTGTCCCCTGCAAGCCACGCTGAATGCGGGTGATCCGGTAGCAGTCGTGGCAGCGCATTTGCGCCCCAATACCCGTCTGGTGGTGCTGAGCCACATTCTCTGGAATACGGGACAGGTTTTGCCGCTGGCAGAAATTGTGGCGCTTTGCCGGGAGCATCGGAGCCGATCGCAGCCGGTGCGAGTCCTAGTCGATGCCGCGCAATCGGTGGGGATGTTGCCTTTGAATTTGAGCGAGTTAGGTGCTGATTTCTACACGTTTACTGGGCATAAGTGGTGGTGTGGACCAGCCGGAGTGGGCGGACTGTATATCCATCCAGAAGCACGAGGAAGTCTGCGTCCCACCTTTATCGGTTGGCGCGGAGTGGTGAAGGATGGATCGGGCTATCCGATCGGCTACTTGCCCGATGGCAGGCAATTTGAGGTTGCCACGTCCGACTATCCGCTCTATGGGGCATTGCGTGCAGCGATCTCGCTGCATGACCAGTGGGGCACCGCCGTCGATCGCTACCAACAAATCCAAGCGCTGAGTGGCAACCTCTGGCAAAAACTGGCAGCATTGCCATCAGTCATTTGCCTACGAACAACTCCCCCTGAATCTGGATTAGTTTCCTTTCAGGTGCCAGGACGATCGCACGACCAACTGGTCAAGTTCCTCGAAACCAGAGGGTTCCTCTTGCGCGTTTTGCTCGATCCCAACTGTGTGCGCGCCTGTGTACATTACTTTACGCTGGAGGAAGAGATCGATCGCCTAGTCAACACAGTCGCAGAGTTTATTGCGAGTGCGTCCACCTAATTTTCCGCTCCCCCGTTCCCCCGCTCCCTCCCGAAACTTCCCAATCCGTCTTAAAGTAGGTGTGGACATTCTGACAGCCTGGGAGTCATGCCTCAACCAATTCTCTACGTTGCGATTACCAATCATGGGTTTGGTCATGCCACCCGCACTGCTGCGATCGTGGCGACGTTGCAACAAATGTATCCCGAACTAGTGACCATCTTGACGACCACGGCACCTCGTTGGTTGTTGGAATCCTATATTCCAGGTGATTTTATTCATCGTCCCCGTGCCTTTGACTTGGGCGTTGTCCAGAGCGATAGCGTCACCATGGATTTGTCAGCGACTTTGGAAAAATTGCGTCAGATTCGATCGCAACAGGCACGAATCATCGCTTCTGAAGTCAACTTTATTCAACAAAATCGGGTAGGGTTGGTGCTAGCGGATATCCCGCCACTCGCAGCCCCGATCTCCCATGCCGCCGGGGTGCCCTGCTGGATGGCGAGTAACTTTGGTTGGGACTTTATTTACCGGAGTTGGGGCGGTGAATTTGTTGAAATGGCGGATTGGATTGGTGAATGCTATGGTCAGTGCGATCGACTGTTTCGCTTGCCATTTCATGAGTCCATGAGCGCTTTTGCCAATATCGAAGAAACAGGTTTGACTGGAGGATCTCCCCGACTCGAAACGGCGGATCTCCGCACCCTATTTAACCTCAACGCTCCGCCAGAAAGAACCATTCTTTTAACCTTTGGTGGCTTGGGATTGGCACAGATTCCTTATGAGAACTTGCAAAAATTTGCAGACTGGCAATTCGTTACTTTCGATCGTCAAGCGCCCGATTTGCCAAACCTGCTCAAAATCGCTGACCAGCGTTACCGCCCGGTAGACTTCATGCCCTTGTGTGGGCGGGTTGTTTCCAAACCGGGATATGGCACCTTTGCCGAAGCGTGTCGAGTGGGAGTGCCGATCGTCACCATTACTCGCGATGATTTTGCCGAAGCCGCGGTGTTGCTAGACGGAATTCGCAATTTTGCCCATCACCAGATTCTGTCCCCTACTGAATTTTTTGAGGGAGAGTGGACATTTTTGCAGCAAACCCCCCTGCCACCGCAACAAACTGTCCCCCTGGCGCTGGATGGCAACGAGACGATCGCCCAGGCAATCATTGATCACTTTCATAACGTCCCCCAAAAGCGCTAAGCTGACCGCTGATCCCCTACTCCCGCTCTTTCCCATGTCCCGTTCTAGCTCCCTCCGTTATTACGTTCTGGCACGATTGTTGCTGGCTCCCCTGATGTTATGGACGATCGCGACGTTGGTTTTCCTGCTGTTGCGAGCTACCCCTGGCGATCCGGTGGATGTGATTTTGGGACCGCGCGCCCCCCAGGCGGTGAAAGATGCTTTGCGGAGTCAGTTGGGATTGGATAAATCATTGCCCGTGCAATACATCGACTATTTTCTAAAGCTTGTGCGGTTAGATTTGGGAACATCCCTGACTCAAGGTGATCCGGTTACCAAGATCATTCACGACTTTTTTCCAGCAACAGTGGAGTTGGCAGTGTGCAGTATGGCGATCGCCCTGTTGGTAGGCGTGACGGTGGGTATTCTGACGGCGTCTCGCCCTAATACGCCGCTCGATACCGCAGGACGGTTGTTTGGCATCTTTACCTATTCGGTGCCGTTGTTTTGGTTGGGCATGGTGTTTCAGTTGATTTTTGCTGTGCAACTGGGGTGGTTTCCTCAAGGCACGCGTTTTCCCATCACCCAACCAGCGCCGATCGGTCCTACGGGGCTCTATATGCTGGATAGCTTGCTCAGTGGTAATCTCAGCCAGTTCTTTATAACGCTTTACTACTTGGCATTGCCCAGTTTGACCTTGGGAATTTTGCTCAGTGGCATTTTCGAGCGAATTGTACGAGTGAATTTGAAGCAAACGCTTCAGGCAGATTATGTAGAAGCTGCTAGAGCTAGAGGCATTCCTGAAACCCGGATTTTGCTAGCACATGCCCTTAAAAATGCCCTAATTCCAGTGATTACGATTTTGGGGTTAACCTTGGCAGCTATGTTAGGAGGCGCGATTTTGACGGAAGTCACGTTCTCGTGGCCCGGTCTGGCGAGTCGCTTGTATCGGGCAATTTCGGCGCGGGACTATCCCACTGTGCAGGGGATTGTGGTGTTTTTTGCGGCGATCGTCGTGTTTGCCAGTATTGCGATCGACATTCTCAACGCTTATGTCGATCCTCGCATTCGCTACTGAGGCGCATTTGGATATTAAATTGTGCCATCTATGGGTTCACTCATCCGGGTTGATGCCTAAGGCGCGCAATTTTTCTGCTAATCGTTCGGTACGTTGGCGCTCTTGTTGTAATGCTCGTTCCATCGATTCTTCAGGCAATAGAACCCTTTCGCCCTCTGCCGTAAAGAACCATAACTGTCGTTCATGCAGTCCTAAATATAAGCCGAGTTGTTGACTCCATAACCATCCTTGTGGAGTCGGTTGCAGTTCTTGATATTGCCCATCGACCAAATGAAATCCTTTGAATTCCAGAGTGTCAGGATGAAACCAGAAGTAGTCGGGGTGCGAAATGTATTTTGATAGATTTCTTTCTTGAGTCCCCGATCGACACTTGCAGTTGAATCTGACAACAGTTCCACAATCACGTTGGGATACTTCCCATCTTCTTGCCAGACCACCCAACTTTTGCGTTCTTTCTTCTCTGCCCCCAGGACAACGAAAAAATCGGGTCCGCGAAAATCCTCAGACTTCAGTTGGTTGGGGCTGTAGTAGATGGTGGGTATCCAAAACAATTGCCCTGATTTAGGGGGATATGTGCTTTCTCAGTTTTTTCTCAGGGGAAACTCATTTGCGTAAGGGTGAATGGGATAAGGGAAAGCGGATTTTCGGTTTTAGAATTTTTTAGCTTTGAGAATAGATCAACTGGCAATGCAAAACAGACGATGGGCAAAGGTTGGGATGTGTCTGGCGATCGGGCTGATAACTGCACTGCTCTTTCGCTACACGCCCCTAATGACTTTGTTTGACCAGGCAATGCTGATTATGGAGTTGCATAAGCTAGGCGGATATGCTGTTTTTGCATTTGTCATTGCTCATCTGCTGTCAACCATAGTGGGCATTCCGGGGACAATTTTGACGATTGCAGGCGGGGCGGTGTTTGGGGTGATCTGGGGCACGCTTTGGTCAGTGGTGGGCGCGACGTTGGGAGCGATCGCTGCATTTTGGCTAGCGCGTACCTTATTGCATGATTGGGCAGAACGCCACTTTGGGCATCACCCCACGATGGCACGATTTAAACGATCGATGCAGCAACACCCGCTCAATTTCGTCCTGGCAGTGCGGTTTGCGCCGATCTCTCCCTTCAACATAGTGAATTTTTTGTTTGGTTTGACCCCGATCGATGCCAGAATCTATGCGATCGGTACCTTCTTGGGCATTATTCCCGGCACACTGGCATATACCTGGTTGGGCGCGGCGGGCATTCAGGCTCTGCATGGGGGCGATCGTCTACCACTACTCCTGGCGCTGGGGGTGCTCACCTTGCTGTCCGTCTTGCCGATGCTGGGCAAGACGTTGCAACGCCGCCGTCGCTGTGCATAAGCAGGCTATTTCAACATGCGATCGAGAAATTGCTTGGCGCGATCGCTCTGAGGATTCGTGAAGAACTGCTCTGGATGGGCATCTTCTGCCACGTTGCCCTGATTTAAAAACAGAATCCGATTCGCAACATTGCGGGCAAATCCCATTTCATGGGTGACGATCGCCATCGTCATGCCAGCCTGCGCCAGATTTCGCATCACTTCCAGCACCTCTTTCACCATTTCTGGGTCAAGGGCAGACGTGGGTTCATCAAACAAAATCATTTCTGGTTCCATTGCCAGCGCCCGCGCGATCGCCACCCGCTGCTTCTGTCCACCCGAAAGTTTAGAAGGATAAACTTCTGCCTTTTCCTGCAAACCTACTTTGGCAAGCAATTCTCTTCCCTTTTGCTCGGCGGTGGCTTTATTCAGCTTCCGAATCTTAATGGGAGCATAGGTGACATTGTTCAAGACGGTCATGTGAGGGAACAGGTTGAACTGCTGAAACACCATTGCTAACCGCTGGCGAACGTTGAGAATATTGACTTTGGGTGTAGTGATTTCTGTGTTACAGAAGTAAATTCGTCCGCGTGTGGGTTGTTCTAGCAAATTGAGGCAACGCAGAAAAGTGGATTTGCCACATCCCGAAGGTCCCAAAATGGCCACCACTTCACCCCGACGAATTTCGGTCGAAATCTCATTTAGCACATGCAAATTTCCGAAAGATTTGCACAGAGATTCGGTCCGAATGATGGGAAGGGTAGTCGTATCGCGATCGGCAAATGCTTCAGTCACTTCTTCGGAGTCTCCTTTCTAAAACGGATGCTGAAAACGCCAGAATCATTACCAGAAGGTAGTAGAGCAACCCCGCAAAAAGCAAAGGTTCAAATGCAATGTATTTGTTTGCCTGGACGATACGGGCTGCACGTAAGATTTCTACTACTCCGATCGTCGAAACCAGAGAAGAATCTTTGAGCAAGCTCACCGTTTCGTTCACCAGTGCCGGCAAGATATTTCTTAGCGCCTGGGGTAAAATAATGTCTACTAGCATCATTCCATAAGGTACACCCAGGGCTTTTGCGGCTTCTGTTTGCCCGCGATCGACGGCTTGAATTCCGCCCCGAATTGTCTCCGACATGTACGCGCCAGAGTTGAGCGTAAAGGTTGCCACCCCTGCCTCCAAGGGCGAAATGTTGTAGCCTGTCAACTGGGGTGTAGCGTAGTACAACAAGGATAACTGGAGCAACAATGGGGTGCCCCGAAAAATCGAGGTATAAGCAGTTGCTAACCACTGAAGGGGTTTGATACCCGAAATTTTGCTCAACGATAGCATCGTTCCCCAGATCAATCCTAGAAAGACAGATGATAGGGTGAACAGGAGTGTTACAGGCACTCCAGCCAGAATGAAGGGCAGATCGGGAGCAATCCGGCTGAAGTCCAACCCACGCGGTTTTTCAGGTTTGGTGGTGGCACTGCTTGCAGCAGCAGCAGTATTGATAGAGAACCACCGGGTTGCCAGTCGATCGAGTTCCCCCGACTCCTTCATCTGCTTCAACACTGCATTGAACGACCCCACCAGCGGCGAACCTTTGGGAAACGCCACCGCTGAGCCGGTAGGACCTTCTGAGGGAATGGCATTGAACTCTAGATCGGGATTAGCGGCAACCAAGCCCTTTGCCACCGTGTCTTCAATGATGGCGGCGTTAATCCGTTTGGAGCGCAGTTCTTGAATCAGGTCGGGAATCTGGTTCAGTAGCTTGGGTTGGATGCCTTTCACCGTCTTGGCAATCTCCGTCAGGTTTTTTTCCTGAATACTGCCCAACTGGGCACCCACCTGTTTGCCTGCCAGGTCTTTGGGTTGCTTGAGTTTGCTGCCTTTGGGTGCGACTATCGTATCCTTGGCATCGTAGTAAATAATGGAAAAATCGACGTTTTGCTTCCGTTCCGGGGTGGGGGTCATGCCAGACATGACGAAATCCGCCCGCTTGGATTGGAGTGCCGGAATCAAGCCGTCAAAGTCGGACTCCATCACCGTCAGCTCAAACTTGAGGGCTTTGGCGATCGTCTTGGCTATATCTAGGTCAAACCCAATAATTTCGCCTTTGCCCCCGGCTGCTTTGGTATCGTAAAACTCATAAGGGGGATAGTCTGGAGATGTAAACATCACCAGTTTTTTAGGGCTTTCTTGAGCGATACCGCCTGTGGTCAACCCAATCACTAATAGCGTTGAGACAGAAAACACCCACCAAAGGCGGTTAAATCGAGATAATCGCAGAAATTTCAGCTCGATCAAGGATTGCAAACCTGTCAGAAATTTCTGACTAAACTGGTCAAAATGTGGCATTCGTGAATCGATCTCATCCGGAGACTTTACCCTTGCTCAAAACTATAGGGGAAATTAAGCCGGAGCGATAATGCTGTCTGCAATTGTTGACTTTTCCTACCGCAGATTTTCTTACCTGGATTGCTTATGATGCATGGTTTTATTCCACCAGAGCGGTATCTGCCTTACCTGACCTGGACAGATATTCAGGCAATGCCCGATCGCGAAAATGTTGTAATCATCCAGCCTGTAGGGGCGATCGAGCAACATGGACCGCATTTACCCATTGGCGTAGATTCGGCGATCGGGTTAGCGGTTTTAGGCAAAGCACTAGAAAAACTCGATCAGACAATGCCAGCTTATGCCCTGCCCAATCTGTATTACGGCAAATCGAACGAGCACTGGCATTTTCCTGGAACCATTACTCTGAGCGCCCAGACGGTACTCGCCGTTTTAAAGGAGGTTGCCGAAAGCCTCTATCGCTCAGGTTTTCGTAAACTGGTATTGATGAATTCTCATGGTGGGCAGCCGCAGGTGCTGGAGATCGTCGCTCGCGATTTGCATCAGCAGTATGCTGACTTCATGGTGTTTCCGCTGTTTGTCTGGTGTGTGCCCCACATTGCCGACACGTTGCTGAGTCCCCAAGAATTGGAGTTGGGCATCCATGCAGGCGATGCCGAGACCAGCCTGTTGCTATCGATCTTGCCAGAATCTGTCAAGATGGAGCGTGCGATCGTCAACTATCCGTCCAATTTACCCAAAGACAGCTTGCTCAGTATGGAAGGGAAATTACCCTTTGCCTGGGTCACTCGCGACTTGAGTCAAAGTGGTATTATTGGCGATCCCACCTCTGCTACGAAAGAAAAAGGCGATCGTCTATTGGATTCACTATCCGACGGATGGGTTCAGGTGATTCAAGACATCTATCGCTTTCAGCAACCCCAATCTTGGCGATAGTTCATCTGCTTTTAGTTCCACTCAGCGGTGGGAGGGGCAAGAAGAGCGGGTTGCTTCAATTCCCAACCATGGCTACTAAAAACATGCCCAAATTGTTCTAACCAGCTGACGATCGCTGACTCACAATTGGGAGTAAAAACTTCAATCAGAGGAAAAATGTTCATCCAAGTGCGATATGCCACATAGTGGTCTTTTGCTCGAATCACATAGGTATCGCCATCAAATGTCAACCGTGTGCCAATGGGCAGATCTTTCAGTGCGGTAATGGCAGCATACCGGCTGAAATCCAGTGGGTAAGAACAGTAAATCGGTTGAAACATAGAATAATTTCTACTTAGGTTTATGACCGACGGTGAAGCAGCAACGACAGTGGATGCTCTGGACTTTAGGATTCCCTGAAATGACTTGCAAATGATCATCAAATTTTCACTTGACAAATATTGAATTTTGAATGTGAAATGCTTCCAGCAAAAAAATAAGCCCAAGCATGGATGTAGCTGGTAGGGCGTAAGTTGTTGCGCTCTGACGATGGCGGTAGATGTTTTTTAGAAACTGTCTGAGCGCGACACTGTCCTCAGACAGAGAGGCTTCAGTGCCTGCCAATGATCTTCCTGACAGGCGAATTACAGTTTAAACCTAAAAAATTAAGTGAGAACTGATTAAGATTTAATAGGGAATGCTAAATTAAGAACTCGATACTTTCCTTAATGAAAGTTCTAGAGTATATGATAAAAACAAAAAAAATCGATAGGACTTCATCCAAGGACGCCCTCGTTGGATAATCAGTTTGCCACTGTCGAAACTTTTTTACAGAAAATGGCGTTGTTCGCTTTGGCAGCGCTGCTGTCTGTATTTTTGGCATTTTTAGGGATGTATCAGTTCCGGACTTCTGATCCCTATGTGAAAAGTGTTTTATCGGTGAAGGGCGATTCAATTCAAGGACATGCCATTTTTCAGATGAATTGTTCGGGTTGCCATGGTCTAGAGGCGGATGGACGGGTGGGTCCTAGTTTGCTCAGAATTTCCGATCGTAAGTCCAAGCTGGATCTGATCGATCAGGTTACGAGCGGTAAAACGCCCCCGATGCCTCAGTTTCAGCCCAGCGCTCAAGAAATGGCGGATTTGTTGACTTATCTGGAAAGTCTCTGAAGTTTAGAAAGCTGCTACTTGCAGGGTCGCATGGGGTGTTGGCTATACGTGAATCTGACTCAAAATGATGCGGAGGCGATCGTAGTCATCCTTGAGGACAACGCTTAGGGTGCGCCCAGCTTGTATTAACCAGCTGCGATCTGCTTGGCGAAGCTGATACACTTCGCGAATTGCGGCTGCTGCCAGAGCTTCTACAGGTGCCCCGTTGACCTGAAGCAAAGTGCGCAGAAAGTCAAATTGCTCGGTAAACTGAATAATTTCTGATGGATTGCAGGCATACACTGCCTGGTGAATTTGAGGAGGACGAGGGGGCAAGTGCTGATAAACAGGAGCGTGAATTTCGTCAGCCTGAAAACCCACGATCGTTGCCCGAAATTCTGTTTTCAGCATGGCGAAGATTTGGGGTTGCTGCTCCCGCAACTCTTGTAGGGATAATCCTAGCGCTCGTGCCCGATGCACCGAGTCGATTGGACTCGTGGTGGCATGATAAACCACTGCGTAAACTTGGTTCCCCGCTTCTTCATCCAGCGATCGTACCCAACTGCCAAACGGTGGCATCACTGGAAAACTCAGATCTTCCGGTTCCAGACATTGTGCCAAAAACTCGGTTGTCGCCGTCTCAATCACTTCCGCAATGTGACTGGCAACGCGATTCTGGGTCGTAAATTGGGGCAGAGGAAAACGCATACAATAGGTGAGGATTGAGGATTGAATTCTGAAGTTGTTTCATTCATAACTCAAAACTCAGCTTCTATCACTTTTTCTTCTTACCTGCCGTCATATCCACTTCTTCTAATTCAGCTAGACGAAAGGTCACAGTTTTGTCCCAGTTACCTCCCTCAAAAAGCACCAGTGCTTTACCGTCGCTGACTCGTTGAACCAATCCTTGAAAACGATAGTAGGTGTCGCTCGGGTTGATGACTTTAACCGCAGAACCAGGAAGAATCATAAATTTCTGGAATTGGACTTGCACTTAATAGATTATCGGGAATTCGGGATTTTAGCGTTTGAATTTTCAAGGGGTTGTTATAGTAAAGGCTCAATCAGTCGGCTGCGATCGCAGGTCATAGAATGAATCTTTTACAATAATGTCGTTGTAGCAGCTCTAAGCACTTATTTGGTGAGGCTCAATGGTTCTGGTTGAGAAGAATTTAATTCTTGCCGAGAAAACTCACCCAAGGTCATCAATGTAATACCAATAAAAATCAAGCCGCTCAGCACTGTAACCACAGATGCATATCGAGCAATTCCATAATCACGAAAAATCCTAGCAAGCGGTCGACTCTCACGACGTAACCGTCGAGTGGTTGCCAAATGTCTTAATGCAAATGGATCTCTGACATAGTGACCGCTCCAGCTAATGACTAACCGCTCTCGACAGTAGCGGCAGGTGAGTAGTCCACAAACCATCGGGTCTAGACTGCTTGCCTCAGACGGATGACAAACTGGACAGTGTGAGGAGGAGCTATCAAACATTTGATGGGCGTTCATTGGAATATCGGCAGTCTTAAGCGGTAACTTTGACAACGATCGTTTTAATGCTACACCCTGACCAGGTAGCGATGATGGCTTTATAAATTTTATAAAACGACAGTTCTCATTATTGTAGGGTTGCTACCTGCGCTTTGCGACTTTGAAAGCTCTACTTGATAAGCTTTTTAGCTTATTGTGATGATTCTCTAAATTGGTATGAACTGATGACTAAATGCTACTCGACTGACACGATCGCTCACTGAGTCTCAGTACGTGCCTCAGTGCCTTCCTTGCTTTACTTGGAGGTGTTTGGGGCTTTATTGTGCCAAGTCGTAGGGCAGAAGAATTGAATAACGCCGATAATTTTGCCGTAGGGATGCAAAGACTTTCATCCCTACGGCAAATAAATTTCCGACCTTATGGAATTCACGATCTAAGAAACAGTCAGGGGCTTTGGCCCTCACATCTATTGCTGTAGCACTTTTCACCTGAGTGAAGTACAGAGGTATGAAGTACAGTGAGGGTGCTTTGCACCTCACTGTACTTCATACCCTTGAAAAGGGCTATATAGCGGTCATTCAATCTGCTGCACTCTTAAGGATTAGAAACAATATAAGGTGAGGAAATTGCCTGTGCTTTACCAGCGCTGACCAGTGCCTGGTAGACAAAAGCGACAACTTCGGCGCGGGTGGCATTGCGGTTTGGATTCAATTGCCCAACGGTGGGGTAGTTAACTACGATGCTTTTTTCTGTGGCAGCTGCGACTGAGTTGGTCGCATAGGCGGGGATTTCGATCGCATCCTGAAATTTAGAAAGAACATTTGTATTTTGGGCGCTTAACTCCAACCCACTGGCAAGTGCAACCAGAACCTGTACACGAGGAATCTGTTGTTCGGGTAAAAATGTCCCTTCGGGATACCCCGACATAAATCGTCCCTGATAGGCAGTTTGAATTGCGCTATAGCCCCAGAAACTAGTAGAAACGTCTAGAAATTGATTGACAGGACGTTTGGCAGGTGGATTGAAAGCTTTGCTGACGATCGTCGCGAATTGGGCACGAGTCACGGGTTCAGTAGGACGAAAGGTGCCATCAGGGAACCCAGTAATGATCTTTTGCTGAGCCAGTGCTTCGATGTAAGCCTGCGCCCAATGCCCTTGAATATCTTGCAGGGAACCTGTGACAACAGTAGCTGCAACAAAATCAACTTTACCAGCAATGCGTTGGGCATCAATATCGTTCCCCACTGCCACGATCGTGTTACTACGCGTGGAATTATTGAGGTCATAACGCCCATTATTGCGAATAATATTATTCCCTGCGCTCTGAGCATTGCCCAAATCGGGTTGGGCATTAATGGTTGCTACAACACCGTCTCGTGTATTGCTCTCAATCACGTTGCTCCGTAAGACTGGACAGGCGGAATCGTTAATATAAATCCCATCCGTATTCTGGGTCACACGATTACCTACCACTTGGGGGCAGGCGGTTCCCCCGATCGCAATGCCAAAACCCGTCTCTTGAAAGAGATTGCTCCGGATTTCGCCAGTTGCACCCCGCGCCACCGAAAGTCCATTACCATGATTTCGGTAAAAAACATTCTTCTCAATTTTGGGATTGCCAGTGCCCGTGACGAAAAGACCGTCGCGATCGCTGTTAGAAAACGTATTGTTTTTGAGCACTGGGTTTGTTGATTCCACCCAAACTCCAGTTCCCCGTGTTTTGGGATTGGTGACCGTCAGCCCTCGCACTTCACTATCTTTTTCTGCCAAGATAGCCACACTCTGACGGGCAAAGGTCTTGCTGATATAAGCCCCTCCACCAATCACAACCACTGTTTTTCCCTGATTGGCTTCATCTCCTAGCAAAATGATGCCTGGCTTCATAATTAAGGGAAAAACTTCTCCGCTCTGCTCTGTATAGCTACCAGGTGCCAACCGAATCACATTACCCGGTTGTGCCTGCTGTAAAGCATAAGTAACTGTGCGATAAGGGGTGGCTTCAGTATTGCCAGAGCCTGGCGCATCTTGCCCAGTCCCAGAATTCACATAAATCACCTTGGCACTCAATGGAATTTGAGCAGTCAGAGATGCATTATGTTCCCAGCTAGATAGCCCCGTTTCAGCCAGCGCAGGCAAAGAGATGCTCGCCCCAGCCCAGAGTGCCAAAGCTGCCAAAGCACTATGCAGAGGCAACTTCATCTTCTCACTCCGATGTTGTAATTGACCCAGTGGTGTCAGCGATAGAATGCAATAGCCCAAACTTTTCATAACTCTTGAAGCGATGAAGTGGTCGTGTTATGCAAAATCGAATGCTTATCAGCGTTTGGAGCTTTAATAGCCATTGATGATTCAATGGCTACCGGCAGGTTTCTGTGCTATTTCGATTTTGCGCTTCGCTTTGCTAAATGGACAGATTTTTGATAATTAACTCAGCAAAGACAGCATATCGTGATTTTATTTTGACTATTTTTTTGTGGCTGATAAAAAGTGCCTGTTTAAATGTCCTCTGAAGACCATGGGATACTTCAAATTGTGAAGGGTTGTTGAGGGGTCTTACCCCTTCTTGGTCCATTGTATGAAATCGGGTTGGTTGAATATCTGAATTAAAAAAGGTGCTAGACTGCGATCGGGGCAATCCCAAGAACCATAATCCTATTCGGGTGTTCAGAACGCTCCTGGTCAGAAATCTTTGTCACAGCCTGTTGCTATTTCTCAAATCATTGAAGACTGCTAGTCTATGACAATGCAGGATACTAATAAGGGGCAACGGTTTACATTATCGATTGCAACTCTTGAATCAGATTTCAGATTTTTAAGCAGTCTTGGGAAGATGACAAAATAAATGGCAATTTTGTTGCACGACTTCAAAAAACTGGGCATCCTAAGGTCTCTAGGGTGTATCTTTGAAGGTGCGGTGGTGCGTGAATCCCGATAGGTTTACAATCGCTTTAAGCAAAACCAGGGTAGCTTTAGCAACTCTTCAATAGATTTCCCGCATGACTGACACCATCCTTCACCATTTGTCGTCGGATAATAGAGAAGGGTGGATCTCTATCCCGCTGACCGACATCAAAGCGAGTGAAGCTGCATGAGCTATTGCTTAAATCCGGCCTGTCCAAATCCCGAAAACCTCACCCATACTGAGCGTTGTCAGGCTTGTGGCTCAAAGCTCCTGCTGCACGATCGCTACCGGGTGATTCAGTCGTTGGGTCAAGGTGGCTTTGGGGCGACCTTTCTAGCTATCAATGTTTCGCTTCCTGGTCAGCCGCATTGCGTGATTAAACAATTGCGTCCGAACGCGACAGCGCCCCATGTATTGGAAATGGCGCGTGACCTCTTCCATCGAGAAGCCCAAACGCTAGGCAAAATCGGCAATCACCCTCAAGTGCCTCAATTATTGGATTACTTTGAAGCCAATCAAGAATTTTATTTGGTTCAAGAGTATGTTAGCGGATTGACGCTTCAGCAAGAAGTAAAGCGATCAGGCCCTTTTAGTGAAGCGGGGGTCAAGCAATTTCTGAGCGAGATTTTGCCAGTATTGCAATATATTCATAGCCAACAAGTCATCCATCGCGATATTAAACCAGCCAACCTGATTCGTCGCACTCAAGATTGTAAATTAGTTCTAATTGATTTTGGTGCAGTCAAAAATCAGGTTAACCAGATGTCAGCCAACGCTTCTGAACAGACTGCGCTGACCTCTTATGCGATCGGAACACCAGGTTTTGCGCCTCCTGAGCAGATGGCAATGCGCCCAGTCTACGCAAGCGATATCTATGCGATCGGGGTGACCTGTATTTATCTGTTGACTGGCAAGTCTCCTAAAGATCTGGATTATGATCCTGCGACTGGAGAATTGCTCTGGCAAAAACATGTCCATGTGAGTGACCATTTTGCCAGTGTTCTAAAGAAAATGCTGGAAGTGTCTGTTCGTCATCGCTACCAGTCAGTTAATGAAATCTTTCGAGCCCTCGATTTGGAGCCCTATCTAGATAGCCTGGCGAAGGGAATGATTTCTCAACCGGGTAACCCAGGACGAAAGCCTAATGGGTCCAAATCTGATCCTGATTCTACGGGTTCTCCTTCTTCGCCAGCTGCGCGTGCTGCGATTGCGATTCGATCGCGCCAGATCAAATCAGACTCCACAAGTCTTCAGTCGGGGATGATGCGTAATCGGGTCATTGCTGCCAGACCTACTGCTTCTGGAATGCAAGGCAAAGATTCCTTCGGTCGCACCAAGGGAGGTGCAGCAGGAGAAAAGCCTAAATTACCAACTCGCCTGGATGCTGACACTTTGCAAACTTACTACAGCAAAGGGAAGCGAGATTTTGCTTTGCACGACCTCAATTCTCTCAATTTACAGAAAGTCAATCTCTCTGAAGCCGTTTTTCATCAAGCGAACTTGAGTAAGATCAATCTCCAGGGTGCCACGTTGTGTAATACCGATTTTGGGCGAGCCAATCTCAATCGGGCAAACCTGCGAGATGCCAACTTGGTCAAAGCTTATTTTAGTAATGCAGATCTGGAAGGTGCAGATTTACGAGGTGCGGATTTGAGCTATGCTTATTTGCTCAACGCAAATTTGCGAGGGGCAAACTTGTGTGGGGCAAACTTGACTGGGGCAAAGCTGACGGAAGAACAGTTGGGGATGGCTCGAACTAATTGGATGACGATTCGTCCGAGTGGTAAGCGCGGAGTCTGGTAGGATTGCCTCTATGGCAATCATGTTGCGTCAGAAAAACTTGATTGGGTCGAAGCCCTCAAGATTGAACCCAAATCAAAATTTTAGGATTGGATAATCTATTACCTAAATAATTGGCGACCCGACCGTTACGGTTGTGCCTCATTAGACATCGACCAACCTAAACGAGTCGGCTGTTCATAGATTCGTTTGAGGGTGTTAACATCCCGGTTAGAAATCTGGGGAGGATTGCGAACTTGGGAAAAGTAAAGTGCATCCGTCGGTAGAGGGCTGTGCCCCCAGATACCGAGGGCGTGTCCCAATTCATGACGAGCAGCGGCTTGCAAATATTGAGTTGCTTGGCTAGGACGCAAACGGATGATGCAGCGATGAGTCAGCCATGCGGGTTCTGCTGCGGAGGTTTTGTGAGTATAAAGTTCGTAGCGGGTTTCTGCCGATCTAGCTCGATGCGGCACGCCTGGAGTTTGAGAAGCTTTCAGGGGGGGCGACGATCGCCAAACCAGAATATCTGCAGCTTCAGATCTGGTTACTAAGGCTAGCGGCAAGTACTGATTCCATTCCTGGATGGCTTGCAGAACTGCTTTGCTCCAGATTTGGGATCGTTCTAGCTCAGCCGGGTTGCCCGTTGAAGTGGCAACCTCTTCGACAAAAATCTGGATTGGAAAAACTGACCAAATTAGATAACCCACCTCGGTTTGTGCGATCTGATCGAAGTAATCGCCTGAAAGAGTCGTATCATGCCATTCTGCTAGCCGAGTAGGCAATGGATGAACTTTGGGAGCGGGAAATGCTGTGAGGGATGGTGCAGAAGATTCTGCTTTGGCGCAAGAAAAAGCTGTGGACTGTAAGGAACTGCTCTCACATTCCTCAATAGGAGAAGGAGCAGAAAATCCGATCGCGAGTCCTAACAAAAGGCTGAGCAGTAAAAGAACGACACGCGATCGCCCTATTTTTCTCATTTTCCCGCTGCTAATTCTTACGCTGCCTTCACTCTAAAGTTCTACGAAGAATTTTTTAAGGATCTAAAATTCTCAAAAATCTTCCCCATTCATCTTAAAGCACTCAGTTTATCTATCTATTTATTGAGCCAACCGGCGCTGAGAACGACCGTTAGGGTCATAAAGACTACCGTCAACGTCCAGGTCACTCGGTTAAGGGTTGTTTCAGCACTTTTGGTACTCGTAAACAGTTGGGCTTGTCCACCCAATCCGCCTAAGCCATCACCCTTGGGGCTGTGGAGTAGTACCAAAATAATCAAACCCAGGGCTGAGAGTGCCCAGATTACTTGCACAATGTTTGTAATTGCCATAGAACAAACTTAAGATACGGAACTTTGAATTTTAGATATGAGGCTTCAGAATTTGGATTGAGAGTGGCACTGTAGACCTTGATCCGACTCGACTGCGAAACGCCAACCTGAATTCTCAGAATTGGGTCTGTAGACCTTAAACGATAGACCCTAAATTTCAATGGGGTGTTGGGTCCTCATCCTCTAACGCTGCTAAGCGCTGTAGAGTTAGACTCTTGAATATCCCATCAGCAATTCTAAGTAATGGGTGTTTGGAATGAGTTGGGAAAAATTTAAGTCCAACTCCTCTAGTCTAAGGTCTGCTATGACCTAACGAGCAATTTTTACAGGGGTTCGATTTGCCCGCACTTCAAATTCTGCATTTTGAATCATCGATCGCCCAGTCATCTCAGACGGCTGAGGCAATTTCAGGATTTCCAGGATAGTAGGGGCAATGTCAGAAAGACGACCATCTGCTCTCAGGTTAACCTCTGTGCCATGTCCAGGAATTTTGCGTCCCTCGCCTTCTACCAGAATAAAAGGAACTGGATTCGTTGTGTGGGCTGTCCAAGGGTTGCCTTGTTTATCCCACATGACTTCTGCATTGCCATGGTCGGCGATGATGATAGAGGTTCCACCTGCCCGGATGATGCCTTCCAGTAAGCGCCCAAGGCAACGGTCGACGGCTTCTAATGCCTGGATGGTGGCATCCATCTTACCCGTATGTCCAACCATATCGGGGTTAGCGTAGTTGAGCACAATGAGCGAATAGATACCCTTTTCAAGGGCTGCGATCGCCACATCGGTTACGGTTTCAGCCGACATCGCTGGGGCACGATCGTAGGTCGCCACCATAGGGCTAGGCACCAACTCGCGATCTTCTCCTTCAAAGGGTTGCTCTAGCCCACCGTTGAAGAAATAAGTCACATGCGCGTATTTTTCAGTTTCTGCGGCTCGCAACTGCTTGAGTCCGTGGCGAGAAATCACTTCGCCCAAAATGTTGCTTAAATTTTGGGGAGCAAAAGCCACCATCACTGGCAGACTGACATCGTACTGGGTAAATGTGGCAAAGGTGAGCGGTTGAATTTGGGATCGTTCAAACCCAGCAAATTTGGGGTCAACAAATGCCTGAGTGAGCTGACGTGACCGATCGGGACGAAAGTTAAAAAAGATGACCCCATCTCCTGGCTGCACGATGCCTGGTGCAATTCGGGTGGGTAGAATAAATTCGTCTGTCACTCCTTCGGTATAAGAATCACTGAGTACTTGCAGGGCGGACCGATCGTCTATCTTGGTTTCTTCAGTCATTAACTTGTAGACCAGTTGGGTTCGATCCCACCGGTGATCCCGGTCCATGCCATAGTAACGACCGCTGACGGTCACAATTCGACCCAGGTTTGCCCGGTCTAGATAGTTTTGCAATCGCTCAATGGCAGCTTTGCCATCGGTTGGCAATGTATCTCGACCGTCAGTTATGGCATGGATACAGACATCTGCCACCTCTTGATCTTTGGCTAGGTCAATGAGACCCAATAAATGATCCAGATGGGAATGTACGCCACCTTCGGAACATAGCCCAATTAGATGGAGTTTGCCCGCATTGCGTCGAACTTCTTGACAAACTTTGACCAGAACAGAATTGCTGAGCAAAGTACCATCTTCGACCGCATCGGAAATTCGAACCAACTCTTGAGGAACCACGCGTCCTGCACCGATGTTCAAATGTCCAACTTCAGAATTGCCCATCTGTCCATCTGGCAAACCGACGTCTTTGCCAGAAGTGCGAATCAACGTGTGGGGATAGGCTGACCAAAGACTATCCATGATGGGCGTTTTAGCGATAGCGATGGCATTCCCATCAGTTTCTTCGCGGTAGCCCCATCCATCCAAAATGATTAGCACTACAGGGGAAACAGGCGCTTGCGCCATACTAAATCGCCCTTTTACTTGATATTTCTCCGCAAATCATACCACTGACATCCTTATCCTCAAATTGCAAGTTTCATCGGAGCTGAAAACAACTGACTAATCAGTAGAATTACTCACCTAAAAAATATCTTGTGCCAAAAGTTTGAAACTTAAAGCAATGGCAGGTTAGAGCAGTCGTATAGGGTTGAATGCACTGATCGAGTTTCCTGAGAGGAAACTATTGTTCATTAGCGTTTCTTGAAATTTGCAATAGAAGAATTTTGTTCTTTTAGAAATTCTTTACTTTCAACAATTTGTCCTAATGCAAATTTATCGAATATTTCAGCAAGGCTATGTTTCAACGCTAATCTGAAAAAGAAGATTGGGGATGAAATTAGCATCAATTTTTTTTAGGGAAAATGACAAAGTTCTTCGCTTAACTTTGAGCTTTTGCCTTTTTACTTTTTTCCTTTTGTTTTTGCTTAGCTCGTTTTTCGGCTTCTTTGGCAGCTTTTTCGGCAGCGATTGCCTCTAATTTTGTTTTTTCTTTCTCTTCTGCAATTTTCTCTAAATAGTAGTGATAATCGCCACGATAGAGATGTAATTCGCCATTCCGGATTTCGACAATTTTATTTGCCACTTGGGAGATAAAGTAGCGATCGTGGGAGACTACAATCACAGTGCCATCATAGTGCTGGATGGATTCTTCCAGCATTTCTTTGGCAGGGATGTCCAGGTGATTGGTTGGCTCGTCTAAAATCAGCAGATTGGCAGGACGAAGCAGCATTTTTGCTAGGGCTAATCGAGCTTTTTCCCCGCCACTCAAGGCTTCCACTTTTTTGAAAACGGTGTCACCGCTAAAAAGAAAGCGTCCTAAGAGAGTGCGAACTTCTTCATTCGTCCACTTCGGCATCTCGTCGTGAATGGTTTCCACAACGGTTTTGTTCAGATCCAGTGCCTCTGCCTGATTTTGCTCAAAGTAGCCAGGGATGACGTTATGATCCCCCATTTTGATGCTTCCCTCGGAGGGCTGTTCCATGCCCATGATCAGGTGCAGTAAGGTGGATTTGCCTGCTCCGTTTGGACCCAGGAACGCAATGCGATCGCCCCGTTCAATCAGTAATTCGGCTCCCAAGAACAGAATCTTGTCATCGTACATGTGGGTCAAATCTTTGATGACGACTACTTCTCGTCCACTGCGGGGAGCGGGGGGAAAGCGGAAGTGCAGGGTTCTGAGTCCAGATTCGGGGGCTTCGATGCGCTCAATTTTGTCGAGTTGTTTTTCACGGCTCTTTGCCTGGGTGCTGCGGGTGGCACTGGCACGGAAGCGATCGACAAAAGTCTGTTGTTTTTCCAGTTCGCGTTGTTGTCGTTCGTAGGCGCTGAGTTGGGCTTCCTGGAGTTCGGCTTTTTGTTGCAAGTAGGCGGAGTAGTTGCCCAGGTAGGTGGTGGAAACGCCGCGCTCAGTTTCCACAATTTGCGTACAAAGACGATCAAGAAATTCCCGGTCATGAGAGACAATAACCATAGGCGTGGTCAAGCCTTTGAGATAGGTTTCCAGCCACTCAATGGTTTCTAGATCCAGATGGTTCGTCGGCTCGTCCAGCAGAAGCAAATCGGGCTTTTGAAGCAAAATTTTGCCCAAACTCATGCGCATTTGCCAACCGCCACTGAAGGCACTGACCAACCGATCGCCATCGTCTATCTCAAAGCCCATTTCTGGCAAGATTTTCTCAATCCGGGCTTCCAGTCCATAGCCATCCATGCCTTCAAACTGGCGCTGGAGCCGATCCATTTGGTGGATGAGTCGATCGAGTTGCTCCGGATCGGCAGTTTCCATTTCTCGGTGCACCTGTGCCAGGGCTTCATGCACGTCGTTGGCTTCACCAAATGCCCGCCAAAACTCTTCGCGCACAGTGCGGCTGGGGTCAACTTCGAATTCTTGGGTAAGGTAAGCAATGTGCAAACTGTTGGGACGAATGATTTCTCCCGCAGTGGGTTCGATTTCACCGGCAATAATCTTCAGTTGGGTCGATTTTCCGGCACCATTCACACCAACCAGACCAATGCGATCGCCCGGTTTCACTTCCCAATTAATGTCCTTTAGGACTTCGCCAGTAGGGTAAATTTTGCTGACATGTTCCAGTCGCAGCATAGAAAATCTCCGGGCAGGGGTCTGCGACGAATTTAACAAAATTTTAAGACAAATGGATCGCTTGTTTTGCTGAGATTCACCTCGGTTGGGCACCAGCCATAGAGACGATCGCTCTCAATTGCTTTGCTGGTTAGGGTAGACGCAGGTGCAACCCAGGTAAAATATCTTCGCCCGATCACTCGATATTTTCTTATCATGCCTGATTGTTCAAAAAACTGGGCATGCTCCCTCTAAACTTTCCTCGTTCCCAGACTCTAGATTCTTGGTTCCCAAGCTCCGGTTTGGGAACCCTTCCCTGGAAGCTCCGGCTTAGGTACGAGAAATATAGTCCTCAACAACGATTTCAAATTCCTCCAAAATCATCCGCGCCTCTCTTTGCCTGTGTCTGCCAGACTTTTCATGCTCTGCTCCCAACCTGGCTATCAGGGTAAGCGCAGACCAAAATCGGGTAGAACATCTTCGCCAGCGAGTTCTATGGGGAAGGACAGGACTTCCACCTCTCCTGTCCGGCGATACACTTTTACGGTCTGATCTTGCGGATTAATTAACCAGCCCAACCGTACCCCATTCTCTCGATACTCCTGCATTTTTTCCTGGAGAGTTTTGAGATCATCGGTCAGAGATCGTCGTTTAATTACAAAATCAGGAGCGACTGGGGGGAATTTGTGCCGTTGCTCTGGGGTGAGGGAATCCTAGCGCTCTCGCCTGACCCAGGCAGCATCGGGAGAACGACCAGCTCCGTTGGGCAGCTTGAAGCCAGTGGACGAACTAAAGACAAGCCCCTGGTTAGTTTGCTGATTTCCAGTACCAGAGCGAACCATGATTTCTCCTATCTGACCGCAGACTTTAGGGCTAGCGATTTATGTTCTTTTATCATGCCTGATTGCAGAAAGAAGCGGGTGATTGCTGCCATTACACTCGCTGTACACGACCGCTGGCAATGAGCCAATCATCGACCTGTCGAAGTGCCCATTGCCAGGTGGCATAGCCATTGGGATTGAGGTGTAACCCATCGGTGGTCAGCTCTGGTCGCATTCTGCCAGTGGCGTCGGCAAAGTAGGGATGGAGGTTCAAAAAATTAACCCCTTCTCGATCGGTAATGGTAGCCAGTTGCTCATTCAATCGCCAGATGCGAGCATTGGCGACCTTGCTGCCATCCGTGGGCAAAATTGACTGGACAATAATTTGGGCTTGGGGATGAGCTTGTCGCAATTTCCGCATGATTTGGCGCAGATTCGTCAGCACTTCGTCATCCGTTGCACCTTGTTTCAGATCGTTAATGCCTGCCATGACGTAAATCGTGTCGGGGCGGGTTTGGGCAAATGCTGCAAGTCGGCTCAAAATACCGCGCGTGTTGTCGCCAGAAATGCCCTGATTGAGCCAAAGTTGCCCTTGAGGTAAGCGATCGGATGGGTACCATTGGCTAATCGAATCTCCCACCAGAACTGATAAGCGATTGTTGCCTTGTCCTCTGGCAACCGCTCTAGCTTCCAAACTGAGCAGGCTTTTCCACTGGGTATAGCTGGGTTTTTGGGTTGCCTTGCTCCAGATGGACTGAAAACTGTTCGCGGGAAGGCGTGTGTAAAGTTTGCCTTGCCTCAGTGCAACGAGGCGCTGGGCATACAGTTGGCTCCCCGATCGTGGCGAGATCGCAGAAACGGTTGCTGCATCCGGTGTGTGGAATTCGGCAGGTTGGCTACCCTCGCTGGATGGAGCAGAAATAGGCTGAATCTCCGTAGGAGAGGGTTGTCGTGTGGATCGAGGGGCTTCTGCTGAAGGCAGGGCAAACTCATCCTTGCCGGGTGGAGGCGTGAGCAAGGGGTCGGGTGTATTTTGACGGTTGGTTACGGTGAACCATTTTCGCGTGAGGGCTTGAGCTTTTTGGGCAGAACCCTGGCTATATTCGGGTGTTGCAATTTCAATGCTGGGTGCGGTCTTGTGATTAATTTTGACCTGAGTGGCTTTGGCTGATTCTGGATGTGCTTGTGTGGGTTGGGTGCCCACCTGTGCAAGAAATTGCTCCAACAATGCCCACTGAAAAACTTGCCCGTCGATAAACATAGCTACAGCTAAATCGTGTTTGCTGAAAAGCAGGTCAAATTCTTTACCTACTTCTTTAATTACTGACAGCCAATGCACGGATGGTCAGGATAGTTTATCGATAAAGTTTTATGAGTTAGACGATCGCTCACTAAACTAATTCTCGACCAAATCCCAACGATCACCAGTGCTCAGCTAATTTTGTGGTTGGCTGATGGGCTTGTAAAACAGCTTCTTCAGTTGTGAGTATCGTGGGTAACTGGTCACTCGTTCTAATCGGGTTCAGGCAAGCGGTAGAATGAGTAGAAACGCTTATCTCAGTCCCCTGCCAGAGAACACAATGCTTGAGACCCTTGATGCCAGCACCGTGCTGGAAGTTTTACGACCTGTGCAAGATCCGGAACTCCGCAAAAGCTTGGTCGAGTTAAATATGATCCGCAATGTGGCAATCGACCAGGGCAATGTCAGCTTTACCCTGGTATTGACCACGCCTGCTTGTCCCTTACGCGAATTTATTGTGGAGGACTGCCAGAAAGCAGTGCGATCTTTGCCCGGAGTGCAGGATGTTAAGGTAGAAGTGACGGCTGAAACACCTAAACAGAAAGAATTACCCGATCGCGCCGGGATTGCAGGGGTTAAGAATATTCTGGCGATCTCCAGCGGCAAAGGTGGGGTTGGCAAAACTACCGTTTCTGTGAATGTTGCTGTTGCCCTGGCTCAAGCAGGCGCAAAAGTTGGCATGATCGATGCCGATATCTATGGTCCCAATGTTCCTATGATGTTGGGGTTGGCAGATGCCAAAGTGATGGTACGGCAGGGCGCCCAAGGAGAGGTGCTGGAACCTGCCTTTAACCATGGGGTTAAGCTCGTTTCCATGGGCTTTCTGATCGATCGCGATCAGCCTGTGGTGTGGCGCGGTCCCATGCTGAATGGTGTGATCCGCCAATTTCTCTACCAGGTTGAATGGGGTGAACTGGACTATTTGATTGTAGATATGCCACCGGGTACTGGGGATGCTCAACTGACTCTAACCCAGGCTGTACCTATGGCAGGTGCCATCATTGTAACTACGCCTCAAAACGTTGCGTTGCTGGATGCACGCAAAGGTTTGAAGATGTTCCAGCAAATGGGAGTCGCTGTGTTAGGCATTGTCGAGAACATGAGCTACTTTATTCCCCCCGACATGCCTGACAAGCAGTACGACATTTTTGGCTCTGGTGGTGGTGAAAAAACTGCTCAGGAATTGCAAGTGCCACTTTTGGGATGTGTTCCGCTGGAAATTCCCTTGCGGGAGGGTGGAGATCGCGGCGTTCCGATTGTGGTTGCTGAACCCGATTCGGCTTCTGCTAAGGCGCTGAAAGCGATCGCTGAGCGCATTGCCGGAAAAGTTTCGATCGCAGCCTTGACATAATGTCAGGATTGGGTACTTGACGAGGTGTAATAGAATTTTGTGTTACTTTCTGAAATGATCCACACTGGCTCTCTTTTGCTCGTTTAAGTCTTTAAAACATGTTTCGACCTTGGTCCCCTTTTCGGCGTTGGAAATTTCTCATACAGCCATGGCAAGAAATGGACTGGTCCTTACTAGGGCTAGTGATCGGCATGACGATTTTGGGTGGCGTCATGATCCGGAGTGTTGAGCTAAACCAGGGCTGGACTGACTGGTGGCAGCACTGGGTCACGGGATTGGTTGGGTTGGCGTGTTGTCTAGCGATCGCGCGCTGGCGCTACGATAACTTACTCCGTTGGTACTGGCTGATCTATGCCTTAACCAACCTCTCTCTCCTGATTGTCATGTTTTTGGGGACAGAAGAGTTAGGAGCGCAGCGATGGCTCAGCATCGCTGGGTTTAATATTCAGCCTTCCGAGTTTGCCAAACTGGGGATCATCATTACGATCGCTGCGGTTCTCAACGAGCAAACAGCTTCTACGATTCCGGCTGCCCTAAAGACCCTAGCAATCACAGCCGTACCCTGGCTATTTGTCTTTTTGGAACCGAACCTGGGAACTTCTCTCGTTTTTGGTTCCATCACCATGGGGATGCTGTATTGGGGCAATGCCAATCCAGGTTGGTTGATCCTGCTGCTTTCGCCGTTTATTTCTGCCATCGTTTTTAATGCCTCGATCCCTTTTTGGATGATTTGGGTCCTCTTGATGGGGGTGATCGCCTGGCGGACTTTGCCCTGGGTCAGGTCAGGAACTTTGGCAGCGCTTGCCGTTAACCTGATTGCGGGAGGATTGGGTCACGTTTTATGGGGATTACTCAAACCTTATCAAAAGGCGCGAGTAACGCTTTTTCTTAACCCGGATCTCGATCCTCTGGGGGGTGGCTATCACCTCATCCAATCACGAATTGCGATCGGGGCTGGGGAACTGGTGGGTCGGGGGTTAAATAAGGGCACCCAGACTCAGCTCAACTTTATTCCTGAACAGCATACGGACTTTATTTTTACGGCGATCGGAGAAGAATTGGGCTTTATTGGTGCCGTTCTGGTTTTGATTGGCTTCTGGCTCATTTGCTTGCGCCTGGTGATCATTGCTCAAAATGCAAAAGATAACTTTGGTTCATTAATCGCGATCGGGGTTCTGTCGATGGTCGTATTCCAAACTGTGATTAATATTGGGATGACGATCGGACTATCTCCAGTGACTGGGATTCCCCTACCCTGGCTCAGCTATGGACGATCGGCATTGTTGATGAATTTTCTAGCGATCGGGTTAGTTGAATCAGTCGCCAATCATCGACAGCGATTGAGATTTTGATTGAAAATTTAGAACTCTTAGGAGGGTTCGTTTGTCCATCAAGCAGTATAACGAGGGTGCTATTCGGTGTAGGTCTACCGATGCTTTTAGCCCAACCATGCTGTTACTTCTTGATGGCTCCAAGATTGAGCACTTGTTGAGTTTGTAGGGCAAATTTCCGGGTAATTAAGACCCAGTTTTCGGCTTCTCCTAACACTTTCACCTGTTTCAGGGGCAGATTTGCCAAAGCTGGTTTCCCAATTAAGACGTATGGGTTAGCTGTTTGCCAATATTGTTGAAGTTTGGCTGGCTCAGCCGGAATAATCTGACGATCGCTATAAAAATCGAGAGAAGGACGATAGTACGGGTAAGACGTGTAAATCACCTGCTTTGCAGGGGTTTTTGCTTGCACGATCGCAGCAACGGGTTTAACTGGATATGCTTCAGCGAGTTCCCAAACCCAGTGCTCAGAATTAACCAGTAACAGTAACGAAACATAGCTTCCCCAAATCAAAACTGCAACGAATTGGGAATCCCTTTTGATTGCCAAAACTGCTGCGACAGTCATCATGAAGGCAACCGATGCCAGCATAATCTGCAAATTTGGGTCAAAGGGAGTACTCAGGCTTAAGAAAATACACCCTCCCCATCCCACCAGTGCTAAGAGGATAAAAATTCCAATCAAAACACGAAAAAAGATTTTGGACTTAGCTCGATACGCTCCCGAAAATGTTGATTCTTGCCAAACTTCGGCAAGTTGTGCTCCTGCAATTAAGGCTAAAGCGGGATAGATGGGCAACACATACCAGGGTAATTTCGTTCCCATTGCAGAGATAACCGTTAAGTAGATGCTACTCCAGACCAAAACAAGTTTTGCCCAACTCAAAGTGCGGTTTTCCCAAGCTAGACGAAAACCCTGCGGTAAAAACAATAGCCAAGGTAAGGAATACTTCAAAATTTCTAAAATGTAGTACCAGGGAGCACCTCCATGGTTTTCAACCGTTTTCCAGATACGATTGAAAGATTGTTCTTGCAAATTTGCTAGTAATTCCTGACTATAACGGAGCCATTGACAGCTATACCAAGCGATCGCTGGGGCACTTCCGATCGCAATGCCGATCCACAAATAGGTTGAAGTCAGCAATCGAGGCGTATCCAGCACCACAAATAAGAGGGCGATTGCACCCAGCAATAAACCAAGGATTCCTTTGGTTAGACAAATCAGCCCAAACCCAATTCCTGCTCCCAATCCCCAACGCAAATCCCGTCGTGATCGCAGCAGACAAAATAGCATTCCTACAAAAAAACAAAGCACTGCGCCATCCAACATGGCTAATCGCCCATTGCGAACCACAGGCAGTAAAGTCAGATAAACCATTGCAGAAAACAAGGCTTGAGTTCGGCGAGGAAAGATTTCTCGACCAATGCCATACAGCAAAGGGACAGAAAGAGCAGTCAGACTTGCTCCGGGTAAGCGTGTAGTCCACTCATTTACCCCACCGATCGCATAAACCCCTGCAATCAACCAATGCATCAACGGCGGTTTATTGAGATAAGGTGCTCCTTGAATGGTTGGGTAAAGCCACCTCAGAGATTCAAAAGGAGTACGCCAAAGTTCGCGTGCTACCTGGGCCACAATTCCCTCGTCCCAATCTCGCAGCGGTAATTTACCCAGGCTTGTTCCATACAAGACCATTGCCGCTACTAGCAGCACCACAACCCAAAAGCGATCAATGAGTGCTTCACTGCGAAAATCCCAATCTTTGGAACGAATCCAAGCAAAGTTTCGATGAGTCATCCCAATTCAACAATGCACTTGCAACAGTGTATTTAGCCATCCTATTTGAATTGTGCCTCAGGATTACACCAGCCCCAGCCTTATAAAATTACTTTCGTTCATTAATTGCTAAAAACATGAACAATGAGTTTATTTAGAACAAGAAATAAAAATGAGAAAATAGAATCTTTTTTAAACCAACTTTAGTACTTTTCTAACGACAAAGTTTCATAAAATTTTTATTTTAATCGAGTTATCAATCAAAATTTTAATGAATCAAAATTCCCTAAATGTACCTATTAGATGATTCGTGCAAACGACCTAATCTAGTAGACTTCCAGAAGCCATTTCATGGGTCTTCATATGCAAATTGATATTTATATTTTAAAGCTTTTGGTTGTAGGATTATTGCTTCTGACTGTTACAGTTGGATCGCGAATCATTGCGCGACTACCACTTTCCTATGCCCTCATTTATCTCATCGTTGGTGTACTGTTAGGACCTTACGGTGTTAACCTCATCCAACTCCAACTTTCTAACGAATGGCTTGAACGGTTATTTGAAATGGTTGTGATTGTATCTCTATTTAGCTGCGGTATTAAAATGAATCGCCGGCTGAATATCTGGTCATGGCAATCAACCGCCCGTTTGATTGGGATATTGATGCCGATTTCAATTTTTGCGATCGCACTAATAGGTCATTGGCTCTTCAACTGGAACTACGGAATTGCCATTCTAATTGGAGCAATCTTAGCACCCACTGACCCAGTACTCGCTTCTGAAGTTCAAATCACTCATCCCAATGATAAAAACGAATTGCGATTTGGCTTAACCTCAGAAGGTGGACTGAACGATGCCCTCGCCTTTCCCTTTGTCTATTTTGGATTGCATTGGATTCAAGACAATCAATGGCAACATTGGATTATCAACTGGTTCAGCATCGACGTAATTTGGGCAATACCAACAGGAATTGTGGGGGGCATCCTAGTCACCCAGGGCATTCATTGGCTTGAGCTTAGATTTCGCCAAACCCACGGCGTTGAAGAAGAAATGGATCATTTGATTGCTCTTGCTAAAATCCTACTCGCCTATTCATTCACTGAAATGATTAATGGTTACGGATTCTTAGCTGTGTTCGTTGCAGGGTTCTCTGTGCGTGCTGAACCGAAACTACAGCCTGAAACCAGAATATCTCAACTCAGGTTTACTGAGCAGGTTGAAAAACTTCTAGAAGTCGGCACGATTCTCCTTTTAGGCTCTTTATTAAGAATTGAACCTATTTTAAAGTATGCTGAGGCTGCTTTCATAATTGCTGGGCTGCTTTTCTTTGCTATCCGCCCGATTGGCGCTTGGCTCAGTACAACTGGAGATCGATTAAACCCGGCAACTCGACTTCTGTTTGGTTGGTTTGGCATTCGAGGTATCGGCTCACTTTATTACCTCGCCTATGTACTAAAAGAAGATATTCCCGAATCTAACAAAGCACTAATCAGCTGGGTCACACTGATCATAGTCACCATTTCTATAATTCTGCATGGAGTCACTACAACTCCAATTATGAAATGGTATGAGAACTACTTGAATAAAAAATATCAATCCTTAAAACTGAGTGATTAACAAGTCATTCGCTGTATGTTCTTTCAAAGTCATCTAGATCAATGCGATAGCTCTTTACCTCTGGCAATAACATACCTTCCCAGTAATCCCTTAAGCAGTGCGATAGTTTTCGTCTATCCAACACCGAGGTAAACTTTCGCCAGAAGGAAAAATTAAATTTTTCTTGGAAAATGCTTCAGCCTCTTGTTCCTCTTCACCTGCTTGTATTTTCCCATCAATCGTCTCTTCCATTGGATTCAGTAAGGACTGAATGTCCAAAACCTTGACTAGGGTTCCAGTTTGCTGATCCTGTAAGAACATAAAATTTTCTTCCAAGCGATAAGACCTTAGGACCGCCTTTTTACGATCCTGCCCCAGAGTAAAAGCTTCATCCTCACTTATTCATCTATCGATTGGATGACTTGCCATCCGATCAGATAACGCTGCAAACAGTTCTCTTTATGTAGGGGAGCGTTTTAATTTTAATTTTGATATAGAGACGGATTTTTGATAAATGCCCAACAGGCTTATCCCGATATAGAATTGCCCCTTTGGTTGGGCAGTCCTAACTGGTTACACGTGGGGGGTGCAGTCAAATTAGTGTCTGTCCTATCTGGACTCTTACCACTTGAGCGATCATGTCAAGCCTGGATATCCTCTCCCAGTCAACCTTACAGGACAAGAACCTGCTTTTGTCCTCAAAGTCAAGCCGAAGAGATCAAAAAACTAAAGCGTTTTCCACGAAAGAAAATACCCGATATGCGCAGATCTCCCCTTTGACTCCACTCATGGCGCAATCTCTAGAGGGTAAAGTCTTTGCTGGAAATCTCCTGAATTGAGGAAAGCTGAATACAACTCTCAAAATTGCACTAACCAAAACTATGGATATGACCTCTTAAATTTAGATATTCAAAAAATATCCTCTTATGCTATGAAAGCACCTTAAATATTCCTTGAGTACAATCTATCTTGCACCCTCAGTATCTGAACTGCTTATTTCATAGGGGTTTCACTAAACAGGCGAATTCTTTCAGAACTTTTTTCTGCAAACCCATTGACAGGTGCGAAAGGTTTGGATACATTAGGTAAGCGCGGTGAGGGGGAGCGACGCGAAAGCGAAGCGAACCGAGCCGCTTGAACCAAGAAAACAGAATAGTTTGGAAG